>ERZ773192.900-NODE-900-length-33925-cov-4.823472_pt1 | contig 33925 bp, 28 predicted proteins | sample MGYA00581010_ERZ773192 | MGnify/ENA primary metagenome ERZ773192 (study PRJEB29015, sample SAMEA2737741) | human gut metagenome | biome: human gut; feature: human-associated habitat; material: faeces | place: China | collected 2012 ...
TAAGGCCTTTGAATAAGACAAAAGGCTGCCTCATCGCTAACTTTGCAACAGTGCCCTCTGGGAGACTACCCCAGCCTCTCCACCTTCGTTTCCCCTTCCACCATCGACAGCTGATACAGCGAAAACGATCTCTGTTTCTCAATTAAATTCGCCAGTTCCGGCGAGTGGCTGGTCAGCCAAATTTGCGAGTAGCGGCTGGCCTCGGCGATTAAGCTCGCCAGCGCGGGCAGCATCTGCGGATGCAGGCTGTTTTCCGGTTCGTTGAGGGCGATAAAGGCCGGTGGACGCGGGCTTAATAGCGCCACCGCCAGGCACAGAAAACGCAGAGTGCCGTCGGAGAATTCCGCCGGCTCCAGCGGTCTGCTTAGCCCTTCACGCTGCATCATCATCCGGAAGCGTCCGCCGGTGTTGTCGCTGTAAAACACGCAGCCGGGGAAGGCCTGGTCGAGGATGCGCATCAGCAGCAGCTCGTCGCCAATTTCCACGATGGTCTGAAACGCCGCCGCCAGGTTTGCGCCGTCGCTGGCCAGCACTGGGGAGCGGAAACCGACCTGAGGCGCGCGCATGGCCGAGCCGATTGATACAGAAAACTCCTGATAAAAGCGCCAGTTACGCAGCGACTCGCGCATCTGCGACACTTCCGGGTAAAGATGCGGCTCGCCAAGCTGGCCGAACACCGATTCGTTCTCATACAGCGTGCCGCTGTGGGTGACTTTCTCGTGATGCACGTTGTTCAGAAATACGGCCTGATTTTTACGCCTCATCAGCTGTGACGACGGGCGGCGGTATTGACCACTCAGCCAGATGGACTCTTCTTTGATCACCGGATCGAGTTGAAACTGTGAGGGGTAAGGCAGTTTTTCGACAAAGCCTACCTGCAGCTCGTATTCGTAGGTTTCGGTTTCAACGGCCAAATTCATCCGCCGCAGCTGGTCGCTGCGGGTTTTGCCTGCCCAGAACACTTTTAAAATCCCACCCTCGTTCGCCAGTGCCTGCGAAAACTGCCCCTGTGCGGCGCTGTGCATCAGGTGGATCGCCTTGTAGATATTGGATTTTCCGGTGCCGTTTGGGCCAAAGACGATGTTGAGCTGTTCCAGCTCCAGCGACATTTCGCGAATCGAGCGGTAGTTTTGAATGTGCAGGGTGGTGATCACAGGCAGTCCCTTTTTGCGTTACAATCCTGTACATAATTACAGTCTTTTGTGTGGAATGCAAAAAAGAGACGACAGTGAGGGTGTCGTCTAAACGGGGTACTGCTTTGGGCCTCTGTGGGTCAAACGGGCCTTCGCATTTTTATCGTCAGGTTACTGCCAGACGCAGACCCAAATCATCAGGATAGGGATCAAAGTAGTTTTGCGTCATCAGATACCGGTCAGGGTATTCGGCCATGTAGTGTTTCAGTAGCGTCAACGGCGCGAGGATGGGTAGCAGCCCGTCGCGATAGTGCAGGATCACATCGCGCAGCTCGACGCGCTGGCGGCTGTTCAGCTGGTTACGGAAATAGCCCTGGATATGCATTAGCACGTTGGTATGGTTTTTCCGCGAGGCGGGCTTTTTCAGGATGGTCATCAGCTTTTCGCGGTACGCCACGAAGAACGCGTCCAGATCTTCCCATTCATGCAGCGACGCAACGAACGGGCCAATCTCGCGGTAGCCCGCCTGATGGTGCGCCAGAAGCTGCAATTTATAGCGGCTGTGGAAATCCAGCAGCGCGCGGCGCGTCAGGCCTTTAGCGCGCAGCGTGTTCAGCTCGTGCAGGGCAAATACCCGCTCGATAAAGTTTTCCCGCAGCACCGGGTCGTGCAGCCGACCGTCTTCCTCCACGGGCAGCCACGGGTAGGTTTCAAGCAGGGCGGCGGTGAACAGCCCGACACCCTCCTTGCGGCCCCGGTTGCCGTTTTCATCATATAGCCGCACGCGTTCCATGCCGCAGCTTGGCGATTTCGCGCAGACGATAAATCCCGACAGATCGCCGATTTTTGGCAGATAGTCCGCCGTAAAGTCGGCCATTTTCTGCGTTATATCATCATGGGGCGGCTTGCTGAAGCGGAGCTGCGTTTCGCCGCTGTCCGTCAGCGTCAGGCGTATGGCCGGGCGTGGCGTCGGCAGGCCAATCGCCATTTCCGGGCAGACGGGCCTGAAACTCACCCACTGGGCCAGTTCATCCATGACAAAGCCCATACGCTTGTGTCCGCCGTCGAAGCGAACGGCAGACCCGGTCAAACATCCGCTAATACCGAGCACAGGTTTTGTTGTCATGGTGTGGTCCTCCCGTTCTTCTCTTTAAAACTTACACAACATGACTAATTTGTCCAAGTATTAGCGGAATTATTTTTTATTTGCCTTTAAAATCAACGTTTCTTAACTGCCCTTGTAAGTTGAATAACCGTATTGGCTCAGCAGGAGAGGGATGTGCAGCTTTTCGTTGGTCCGGGTTACGGTGAACAGCACCGGGATCTCCGGGAAGAAGGAGTCCAGCTTCTTCCCGTGGAAGTAATCTGCGGTTTTAAAGGCCACTTTATAGACGCCGGGCTGCATATCCTGATCCTCCGGATAAAGCGATTTGATGCGGCCGTCATGGTCAGTTTTGCCGCTGGCAATTGGGGTCCATTTGTCCTGCTGCTGTTTTTCCAGCGTGACGGTAACGTCCGATGGCGGCATCCCGGTTTGCTGGTCAAGAATGTGTACGCTCAGCGTGCCGGCAGGGGCGCTAAAGGCGGCAGGGGCAAAGGCCAGGGTGGTCAGCATCAGCAGAGAGGCAGTTTTTTTCATTGTGTTTTCCTGTGGGGTTGTCGGTCACAGGAAAACGTTAGCATTTGTGGCGCGGGAAAATATTCAACTTTTCGTGAAGATTCCCGCAGGAGAAAATGATTAGAGGATAATCACTTCAAGCGATACCTGCTGCTGCCACTGCTCGATCTGCTTTTTGCGCGCGGCGGTGAGTTTACCGCGCGTGACCAGAAGCCAGTGGCGGTCCGGGAAAATCTCCGGGGCCAGCGTGGCGGGCGGCGTGGGTAAAATATCGATACGGTGGCCTTGCCCGGTGCGGGTTAAGGCTTCGAGCCAGACTTCGCACGGGTCATTCAGGTTCCAGCCGCTGAGCAGGATGTTGTCGCCCGGCGCTTTTTTATCGCCTTCCAAGCAAAACGAGGTGTAGGCGATGATGATGCCGTCGAGGATCTCCCGCAGGGTCATGGCGGCGGCGACGTTTGCCGACACCTGACTGCGCAGCGGACGCAGCACGTTCGCGACCAGTTCTGGTCTTGGGTACTCGCGTCCTGCGTCGTAAATCATCTGGCGCAGGGACTCGATTTTGCCGTCCTGCAGGCGCTGTAACATGCTCTGCTGCAGCGTGAGCCAGTTGTTGGTCAGGCGCGACGTAGGGCGCTCCAGCAGCGGTTTGACCTGGCCAATCGGGACGCCTTTTTTTACCCAGTCGAGGATTTTTAGCGCCTGCTGGACGTCCTCATCGCTGTACTGGCGGTGGCCGCCCTCCGTGCGCTGAGGCTTGAGTAAGCCGTAGCGCCGCTGCCAGGCCCGCAGCGTGGTGGCGGTGATCCCGCTGAGTCTGGCGAATTCGCCGATGGAGTAAGCCATGTCCGTGTCCAGAGTTGAGGAATACTCTCAATATACTACGAATTTTCGCGGATGGGATGAAGCGCCGCCGCGGTGCACTACACTTAATTTCCAACCGTGCAAATGAAAGGAATTCTCATGAAGCTATGGCCTGTTGTGACCGGTGTTGCCATTGCCCTGACGCTGGTAGCCTGTAAATCCCCTACCCCACCGAAGGGCGTGCAGCCCATTTCCGGTTTTGACGCCAGCCGCTATCTTGGCAAATGGTACGAAGTCGCTCGCCTGGAAAACCGCTTTGAACGCGGCCTGGAGCAGGTTACCGCCACCTACGGCAAGCGCAGCGACGGCGGCATCAGCGTGCTTAACCGCGGCTACGACCCTGTGAAGAACAAGTGGAATGAGAGCGAGGGTAAAGCCTACTTTACCGGCGAACCGACCACGGCCGCGCTGAAGGTGTCCTTCTTGGGGTCAGTTTGGATATAGAGAATTATTGTACGGTAAGCCTGTTTTTTGAACAGGCTTACCTGTAGCAATAGGGTGTACTCCCGCGCTATACGGCATTTTCAGAGGTTTGACCTTAATCGGATAACCTAAATGCGATACTGCAAGAGCGACAACTTAAAAGCGATAGCCACTGACGCAAAATCAACCCCTTACGAACCAAGATTGGTTAAATAATGCGCTTAACGTACAAAAATTTCCGATCTCCAAACTGACCCCATATAGTCCACAACCTCAGCAGTTGTTTCACCAAAAGTCTGCATGTTCTGCTTCAGATTATGCTCGGTATTGAGCTCAGGATTTATCATTAGTGAGGTTGTTAATTTAACGTTTCCAACACCTGTGTTTTTTACCGTCTTGGAAGACCGTGATAGAGCTGCCATTCTGCGGCTAACCTCAGTTCTGGGGGAGGGTAGGTTGACCGGAATGCAGGGCTTCTGCTGCGTAGTAAAGAGTGATAGCTGGAAACTCTTCGTGAGAGCTTGATTGTTCTCATCATAAGCCTTTTCCAGCATATTGATTGCTAGAGAAGCGGTCTGATAGGACTGTGATTCGGCCTGATGCTGATAGTGTTTATTCTGGGTGATATCAACGCGCCCCATTAGGATGGCCTGAATATGATCCGTCACTCCAGCGATTGCCAAGAATGTATTTATGTTATGTCTCGGTACATGCTTTTTGATAATGACACGGGACCCATCATCTTCAAAAAGATTAAAGTGATCAAAGATAGATTTTCGGTTTTGTGTTCCGCCTAACCAAGCTTCTATTGAGTTTTCATCAAGTGGAAAAATATGTTGCAATGAAACAAAATCTTTACCAATTCCAAATGCACCTTCCGGCATGATGAACATCAGGTCTTCATAATTGAAGTGTTCCCAGTCACCATTGTTTTTGGCTGAAATTATGCACTGGTGCCCAGGCTCAAAGTTTTTTGCTTGAGCGTAACGCTGATAGACATAATCATTCAACTGTTCTTTAGTGAAGTACCAGCTGTTCTTCTGTTTATGAACGGGTATTACCTTAGGTTTATGTCCGCTAAAGTTCGCAATGGAATTCCGAATACTCTTTCCAAGATCATTCCTGGAGCCACCAGAACCACTAAACATGATGTCTTCAAGATAATTTTGCTCAATCCATTCATCAGGAAAATCAGCGATCTTACCTGGGAGCATATTAGTGAAATTAGAATCTCTGAAGCCCTGAATCGTTTTACGGAACCCAGAGGTCAATTCTCGAACAGATTTATAAATCATCTCAACGACAGAATAAGTGCTTGGCGCCAGCCAATGGATCCGCCATCCAGCCTTTTTTGCACCAAGATACTCAATACCCAACCTGTAAGTAGGCCAGTCTTGATCTATTGCGTGCTGACGTTTATCTTTATCCGTAATTTCTCGCTTAACCAAAGAAGTCATTTTCAGCAACATTATTTCCTGGAAACGGAAACCGCAAATAATTGTGAGTAACAACATATTGTAAAAGATACGCTGATAACTATTCTCAGCTAAAGCGATCAACTCAATAACACACATAAATGCACGGATTGATATGAGTCTTTCATCATCAGTTTGATCAGGGGTGGCTTCTTGCGCTTTCTTCCTTTCTTTAGTGCTGTTAGAACCATTTCGATAAGGATACTTATTTTTGACTTCAATATTAACTAAGAAAAGATCATATTGACGTAGTAAAGCAATGGCCTTTACTGCAATATCGCAATAGTCACTGACATTATCAGGACTGTCAGAATTCTCATGATGCCGCTCCATCGCTGCATGAATAATATCGGAAGTCAGATACATTGGATGCGTTTGACCTGTTTTATTTACCATTTCCCAATACCAGCGCTTCATAACCTGTAATGGTTTGTCTAGTGTAGAACCTGATGGTAATCCGCCAATGATACACACCAGATGCATGTGATAAGCTCGCATAAAATCCTGAAATTCCGAAGAAATATTCATTTGTGAGAGCCCCTTAATACGCCTAGAAACTTCGTCCCACTTAAAGCCGCGATCTTTTGTTTCTTTAAGCCATGCAACACCTTTCTCACCAAAACGCCAGGAACCGGCATTCCACTCCAGTTGTCCAACAGCATTGTAGGCAACAAGACGCTCTTCAAATTTTGCTTTATATTTCTCTATATAAATAAGAAGATTATCCGCCTGTTTATTACGTATTGTTATTTGTGTAGTCATCGATTAAATAGTCCTCTGGCCTTTGCCATTTCAATGCGAGCCATAACCTGATTTACATGCTCTTTCCGCCGCACTAATTCCTTGAGAAGTGGATGATTTAAAATGCCAGCATCATCGGCAACATCACGAACATTTTGGATTTCATCATTCAGCGAAAGAAATACTTTTTTGTGGTTTCCATCTATAAATGGTTTGAAATACAGGCAACCGTAACATCCACGACCCTGTGCAAAGGGGCAAATGTCTTCTTCATAATTACATCCACCGAGATGGTAATGAAGTTGCCCACCAATTGACCCTGCAACATTGCGACCTTCCCATTCGCTGCTGTGAACTAAATTCCCAGTCAACATGAGTGCCATCATGTTCTTAAACACAGGGTTGCGACCCAAAGCTGCCTCACGAATATCAGCCAGCTCAGGGGTGGCTGCAATGTATCGATCTGCAACAACATAAGAGGATTGTCCCAATATATAAGCTATCTCAGGAGCACTGGCACCACTCATTGCCATTGAGTGACCAACGTTGTGACGAAAGAGGCTTGCGGTATATACAGGTAGTTGATAATCATCGTTTTTTACTGCCTCCTGAATCTCTTGTGGTGAAAATCTGAAAAGCATTTTCTTTAATGACGCTTCCACCATCTTCATTGAAGATACTATGATGGAAAACATCGGGTCGGTATCACCAATTCCAACTAGGTACTTATACAGTAAGATTAACTTTCCAAGTTCTTCCGGAATTGCAACTCGAACTCGATCGATAGTTAGTTTTGACTTTTTGGCATATGGCACAAGTACTGAATAACGCATCCCGTACTTATTCTCGGTATCAACGATAAAATCGCCTCCGGAAAGTTTACCGATCTGTACAGGTCTGGCCCCAATGTAATAAACTATGCCAATAATAATGCAGTCCCGTAATGTATCAATTTTAATGGTTTTCCTTACAGTTTCCAGATGAATGTTTTTATTTTCTTCAACATCAATTTTTGGACATAGCTTAGATGCCCAACGTTGAATGCCATTTTCTATCATTAGGCATACTTCTTCTGGTATAACGAGGTCTAGGTTTTGGTAGCGAGCCCAGTTATTGTTCCTAGGGCGTGGCACTTCCAGCAATAGATCTTCCAGCTCATCACTGTCATCCTTACTTTCGAAGAATCCATTACGATCAAGTTTTCGTAATGCATAGAGGGTGTAATAGAACTGACTGCTGTCTGAGTGATTTCGCTCAGTCTTCGCAACTAGCATTTGCATTTTTTCAATAAGGCTTTCGCGAGTGATAACCTCAATTTGTTTGAAAGTTGTTGCGACAAACTGAGCAAATTTATCAGCAACACTTGCCGAGTTCTCATTAATGTACGCGATCGTTAAGTATTTCAAGAGCTTGAGTGAAACTGGTGATAAATCACAAAAGTATTTACCAGTAGAGAATAATATAGCCAAATTATTACCTGAGAATCTGTAACGCCAATCATCATGTAGATATAAATATCGGTCATCAAATTCTGTTGCACTTATTAAAAACAATCGTTTAGGGAGCTGAATATTTTCAATCCATTCAAGCTGTTCTTTTGTAAAGTGAAGGGGATGGGTTTTAAAAAAACCACCCCCGGTGATACCGCTCTCAGTTGAATAGATCTTTGAATGTGAAGTCTTCGTCATAAACATTATCTTCTAGCAAGTTGGAGGTTTTTCTTTGCGAAATGTTTGTTTCTGGGGAAGCTAAATGCATATCTGAATGTTTCGTACGCTTATAGTTGCTCTGGTTACTCACCACTTCAATAAACCGCTTGGCATATCTTAATGGAACTTTACTGGTCAGTGACCAGCCGCCTAAAGCACGAAGTTGTTCAATAGCTGGTTCAAGTACTCCATTCATCCTTGCTCGAATACCATAGTCTTGCGCCAGTATTAGTGATTCACTCAGGAGACTATTGTAAATAAACTCAAGAGTGATATTAGCCCAAGTATGCCGCCCAACGTGTGGTGTTATATTAACCATATTATTAATATTTTTATTACTTTTCGTACGATAATGAGGGAATAGGGCAATGAATGCCGGATCAATTTTTTCCTTATAAAATGTTCGAATTGCATCGTAAGTTAATGGAGTTAACCTACCTGAGCCTTTAATAAAAACAAACTCATGGTCAACAATTTTTTTCTCTTCAAATAATGGGGACCGATATTGCTCCATATAAATGGTAAACATAATGAAGTCATCTTCGGTTAGTTCGATTTGTCGCTGTGAATGCTCAGTCTTGAGTGAAGGTTGTTGTTTCCTTGGGTCAACTACATCATCTGGTAGATTTTGTACAATCAGGATGAAACGAATGTTACCTCGTGAGTCTGGAAGGGTTGGCCCCACGCAATCCTTCATCAACAATTGAACTTCACCAACACGTAAGCCATAGTTAAACATTAACCGGTGAATAAGGTAGTTACGGTATTGTTGAAATCCTGAATCGAATGGGTTTTGGGGATTAACCACGGCCGTGAATAGTTCGCCGGTCTCGATATCTGAAAATTCAGGAGTGGAGGGGATTAACATGTTCGTTAGTTCGATACTTTGCTGGCTGGTGATACTTTTGTATCGGTGAGCTGGTTCGTTCCTGGATACTTCAACTCTATTGAAGACCTTAATTCTGGCAGCGAGATCTCTATGGTTCGCCTGGTTAATCTGGTGAGCTTCAGTAGGTGACATATCTTGGTATGCCAGATTCATATATCTATAGTTGAGATACTTAAGGAATCGGCCAACGTTTCTGACGTGGTTACCATAGGTGGACTTGTTGGTTCTGGAGAGTGCCGAATGTAAAAACCCGTTAGAGATTATGTCGGTCTCGTCACTCAGGTGCTGCTTCCCGAGCAGATAAGTAAAGAAGCCATCAAGCTCCCTGATAAAACAGGAGATATTGTAGCCAGACCGATAGAAATCGTAGTCAAATGTTTGTTTATGCTTCTTATAGTAATAGACGTAAAAGAAACGCAGCGAACACAAAATGTTTTCTTGAGTCCCTAGGCTTTTCTTGCTCAGTTCATTCATTCCATAAATTGTGGCGAACATGACCGGTAGGGTAGTCACATCATCAACTATGAGATGAGTTCTCTGGTTGTTCCTCGATAAATGTAAGATGGTATATGCCATGAACTTAGCGGATGCCCCGTAATTTTTGTGTTATGAAGTCATCGTAAGTCCACAACTAAACTTTGGCAACTGACTGATTCATCGGTAAGTTCCTGAAAGAGAGGGACTCATGAACTTAAGAGCAAACCCACCATATTTAACTTATGTTGTGCGCAAATCCAGTTCATAATTCACAGATCGCATATCTATCTGCTTTAAATACATATTTTTAATATAAAGATGAGTTCACTTCCAGAGAATTTCATGAACTAACATGGATTGCGTCTCTTATGAGCATTTCTTATAGCATGCAATACTTCAACTTTTCCCATCGTAGTCGAAACCCTGCCACATCAATCTTTAGGGGGTATCTGATTGTTTTCTTGAACAATCCATCAGTTTTGGTAACATTTAGATGCGCTAATACTTAATCGGAAATGGTGTCTCTGAGGGCGGTAGCGTTGTCAGGGCAGGCTGGGTTTACCTAGGGCTATCGGTAGCGAAAATTGATCTTACCCAGCAATAGTGGACACGCGGCTAAGTGAGTAAACTCTTCCGTCAGAGGTGACTCACATGACAAAATCAGAATCAACCAGCAAAAAAAAACGTAAACAGCATTCGCCTGAATTTCGCAGTGAAGCTTAGAAGCTTGCGGAACGCATCGGTGTTGCTGGCGCAGTCCGTGAACTCAACCTGTATGAATCAAAGCACTATAACTGGCGCAGTAAACAGCAACATCAGCAGACGTTCCTCTGAACGTGAGCTGGAGATGTCCACCGAGATAGCACGTCTCAAACACCAGCAGGCATGTACATAAAGCCCTGATTGCAAGCGTACTCTTGTTTCTTTCGACATTAGTTGAAATGATTAACTATGTACTCAATTTACTATGGTGCGTTAGGCTGAGAAGGTCTGATTTGAACCAAAGCGAGACTTTACTTTTTTACGAAAGCCTCAAATAGTCATTGCAAATGATATCGTTTGAATATCAGTTAATACTTAAAAAGGATATAGTAAAATTGATTAAGATAGATTGGGAAATATTTAAAGCAAAATTTTCAGCAAATCCACAAGACGCTTTTGAATGGATGTGTTATCTCCTTTTTTGCAATGAATTTCGAGTGAAAACTGGAATTTTCCGATATAAAAACCAATCGGCAATAGAAACCAATCCAATTTCCTCAAATGGAGTAAATGTGGGTTGGCAAGCTAAATTTTATGAAACCGCATTATCTGGACATAAAAATGAATTACTAGAAACGCTTATAAAAGCGAAACGTGATTACCCTGATCTGAATAAAATAATTTTTTACACGAATTCAGAGTGGGGTCAAAACAAGGGAAAAGAACCACAAGGAAAAATAGAAGTAGAAACGAAGGCAAAAGCAAACAACTTAGAAATTGAATGGAGATGCTGTAGCTTTTTCGAATCGCCGTTTGTTGTCGATGATTGTAACCGGATCGCTTCGTACTTCTTCACTCGTTCTGATAATTTATTTAGACTTTTGGAGTCGTTTGAGTCTCATACCCTTGCAATTCTGGACGATATAGAAACTACTATAACCTTTGGCGATGAAGATGTTTCAATCAATCGTTCTAATATTATATCTGAAATTGAAAAGTCAGATACTAGCGCGTTAATTATAAGTGGAGAAGGCGGCTCAGGAAAAACATCTTTAATAAAAGAGCTTTATGGCAATAAAGGTCGGATGGATGTCTTTTATGTCCATAAGGCGACGGAATTTTCTGTTAGCAACTTGAATGAGTTTTTGTCGGGTGTTTTTTTAAAGGATTTTATTGAAGCACATGAAGGAGCTGACAATAAAACAGTTGTAATTGATTCAGCGGAACACTTAATTGCTCTAGAAAATACCAATCCTATAAAAGAGTACCTATCCAGCTTAATTAAATCAGGATGGAGAGTGTGGTTCACCACGAGAAATGCCTATCTGGATGATTTGATTTTTCAATTATATGAAGTTTACAATATTAGTTTTAAGTCTGTACGCCTAGAAAATCTGAATGAAGATACATTATTCGAGCTTGCTAAAAAACATAATTTTGTCATCCCTGATGATAAAAATCTCAAAGTTCTCATAATGACTCCATTTTATCTCAGAGAGTATTTGAGATTTTATCAAGAAAACAAAGGCGCAAGCTACTTTGAATTCAAAGAGTCTTTATGGCCAAGAGTCATTGCAAAACGGTCACCACAACGAGAACAATTTTTTATACGTCTTGCCGAAGAAAGAGCTAATTCTGGAAGATTTTTCGTCATTCCAGACCCGAACTACTCAAATGAAACAGTAGAAAAAGCGTTGGTTTCCGATGGAATAATTAGCTATGAGCCAGTTCGTGGATATTTTATTACCCACGATATTTATGAAGAATGGGCACTCGATAAATTCGTCGAGAGCAACTTTTTATCCTCAGAAAATGCAGAAATATTTTTTGATAGAATACAACAATCTTTGCCCATAAGAAGAGTTTTCAGGCGGTGGCTATCAGAAAAGCTTAACGCGGCCAATGAAGAAGTTAACCATCTTATTGTGGAAACCTTATCATCTCGTAAAATATCTAATTTGTGGAAAGATGAAGTTCTCGTTTCCATGCTTCTATCCGACTATTCCGATTACTTTTTTAAAGTTAATAAAGATTCACTGTTGGAAGACGACTTGTGGCTGCTCAAACGGATATGCTTGTTGATAAGAATAGGGTGCAAAGAGATAGACAATAGCTTTTTTGATAGACTTGATGTGAGAGCGCCAGATATTTTATCAATGGAATATGTAATAACCAAGCCCAAAGGAAATGGATGGAAATCGCTTATCAAGTTCATTAATGATAATCTAGAAAAAATAGGTGTCAATAATCTTAATTTTGTATTGCCTGTTCTCTACGACTGGAACTGTCACAACAAGTCTGGCGATTCAACTAAATATTCCAGCATAATAGCATTGTCTTTTTACAAATCGGTAATTGAAGATGATGTCTATATTAGCGATACTGATTTTTCCAAGAGTTTAATCCTCACCATTCTTTATGGAGCAGGTGAAATTAAAAATGAACTTGAAACTATTATTGACGAAATAATCATAAATAATTGGAAGCAACATAACGATCCATATCATTTAATGAGTGAATTCATTTTAACAAGAATGGAATGCTTTAATGTTGCCATGGTTATTCCGGAAAAAGTAATTGCTCTTGCAAAATGTCTGTGGATGTATGAATCACCAGAAAGCGATGATTATTTTTATAGTTCAAGATTAGATATAGATCATGAATTTGGTATTAATAATGGACACCAAAACTATTATCCAGCCAGTGCTTATCAAACCCCCATATACGCTCTACTGCAAGCTAATTTAGAATTAACATTAAACTTTATTATTGAACTAATAAATTACGCTTCAAAAAAATATGTGGCATCAAACCTTGATAAGGGCCAGATTAAAACAGCGAAACTGTTACTAGATGATGGGAAGAAAATTGATCTCCCTATTTCAAATCGTCTTTGGTGTATGTACCGAGGTACACAAGTAAATACTCATTTATTAGAATCAATATTAATGTCACTAGAACGTTTCTTTCTTGAAAGAGGAGAAAACACAAAAGCTCAAACACTTGAATATTATCTAAACTATATCCTAACTAGAGCTGAATCCTCTGCACTCGTGGCAGTTGTCGCAAGCATTGTATGTGCGTTTCATGAGAAAACATTTAATGTTGCTAAAATTCTATTCAGGACAAAAGAGTTTTTCATCTTTGACACATCTCGAATGATGCAGGATCAAACACATAAGACTCAGCTTACTTTGCTAAAAAACCCTCTCATCAATCGGATAGATGAACTTCACGAAAATGAAAGGATAAGCACCTGTGACAAAAAACATCGGAAACTATCATTAGAAAACATTGCGCTTCACTACCAGTTTTTTAGAGCAGAGGAACTAAGCGAAAGGGAAACAGAGAAAAGGCTCCAGGAAATTTGGAAGATTCTTGATGCTCACTATACAGATTTACCAGATAAAGAACGAGAAAGTCATCAAGATAAAACGTGGCGTTTATATTTGGCCCGTATGGACAAAAGAAAAATGTCACCTGAAATAAAGGAAATAGAAAATTGTATAGCAATAGAATTCAACCCAGAGATTGCCCCAGAGCTTAAGGAATTTAGTGAAACATCTCTGCGTGAAGCTAGCAAACTATTTACACATTCCGGTTTAAATATTTGGGCTGAAAACAGATTCTATAATAGAGATAATTACAAAAAATATGAATTATATGAAAACAATCCACTGACTGCTTTGAACGAGGCAAAAGAAATATGGGATCAACTTTCAGAAGGTAACATGAGGGAGGAGTTGCTGTTTTATCGAGCGACGCCATCGTATGTATGTGCCGTGTTATTGCGGGACTTTAAGGAAATACTAGTAAAAAACGAACTGGAATTTTGTAGGGAAGTTATATTTGAATATGTAAATATCGTTAACAATTATGATTACATGCACCAGTTCGGCGATGGCCTTGTTCCTGCATTATTTGTGCTCCCAATATTAATAGAAGATTTTCCGGACGACCGACTAACCATCAAACTGCTATTAATCAACGCACTAATGAGGCATGATCCACTATCCATGATGGGAATGGATAGTATAAATTCAGTAGCCATTCAAGCAGTTCAGTACTTGTGGAATAATCAACCTGAGTTCATGAAATCTCTGTATATTGGTTATCTAGTTATCTCTCAAAAATATAGGGATGTTCGGAATCGTTTAAAACAAGAGGCATATAAGCAGCATAAATATGAAATTAACGACGATGACTTTGAGTTGGAGTTATCTAAAGAATTAGAGTGTGTAGTACAGAGTATCAAAGATGAAACTATCACGGAATCCGCAATAGACAATATTGAATTCATAGATAAGGATATATTAATAACTGTTTTTCAGCTTGTACCATTGAATGGCGAACACAAGAAACAAGTGCCATTTACTGAGGAAATTATTAGGATAATTTCACAGCAATTGCTTTCACAAGACAGAGAAGGCCGCATTGATTATACTTTTAGATATCAATTTTTAAAGCACTATGCCCGTTTTATCCTTCATCTACAGGATAGTGAAAAGAACAAATACCTTAAGTACTTTACCGATAATTTCACCTTAGGTGAAGGTATGGCAGATTTGTTAAATGAATTTATTAGCGCTGAAGATTCATTGAATATGCCAGACTCATTTTGGTATGTTTGGAGTATATTTAAAGGTCACATCATTGATTCAATAAGCAATCAATGTTGGAAATATGATAAAGAGCGCATAATCGAATCCTTTTTATTTTCAAGAGTCCCTTGGAAGGATGAAGCAAAGACATGGCATACATTTTCACCGGGAAATAGAGCGTTTTTTAGTGATTTAAGCGATAAGATAGGCGGTGAACCATCTTTTATATATAGTATCTGTAAACTCCTTTGTGGCATAGGAAGCGAATTTGTTGACGATGGAATTTATTGGATTAGTAATGCAATAAAGAACCATGATATCGATTTATCACAAGATAAATCAGGGAATACACTATTTTACTTGGAACGATATATGAGAAGATATCTATTCAAAAATCATGACAAAATTAGACGGACACCAAACCTAAAAGCACGGTCAATGATGGTTCTGGATTTTCTAGTCGAGCAATATTCCATTACAGGTTACCTCCTTAGAGAAGATATAGCCTAGCGAAAATGCTTGTCACTGTTTATCTGCATCCATGAACTGGATGCAGATTAGTAAGACTGCAGAGACCACAATGCCTGAATTGACCCTACCCACGTAGTATGGACACATTCCTAAGCGAGGTTATGGTTTTCAAATTGTTCCGAACTGAGACCGCCACACCAACTGTGCCGTCACCAGCGATTGTAATCGCACTCGATATAATTAAACACCGTTGCCTGCATTATTTCCCGACTGATAAAGTGTTCTCCGTGGAGACATTCCACTTTCAGTGAATGAAAGAAGCTTTCCACGCAGGGATTATCGTAGCAGCAGCCCTTTGCGCTCATCCTGCCACGCAGATTATGCCGCTTTAGCAGCGCCGGATAATCTGCCGAACAGTACTTCAATACCCATTTTGTTCAGGGATTTTGCTTTAGTTTGCGACATAACACACTGTATGAACGCATCCCCGTTTGCAAGGCTTCCGTTGTTCTGACATCGACAAGTAGTTGCAGCTCTGTATCCGGCCTTATTGCAGTCAGAGCTGCGGACCGCTATGAGATTCGCTGACCTGATCCTTATTCCTCCAACGGACTTTATGTCCTGGCTGTTATTCAGGTTTCTCAGGTAACGGTCTTACCGTCTTTGTCATCACTCGGGCTGCCATCGCAACCTTTCTGCATTCACCCTTTTTAAGAGTTAATGTTTATCGGTATCGGCGATTAATTTAGCCTGATACTGACGTATTCTTTATCGTAGTTTGACGATGCCAAGTGGCGTAGCAACGGAGGACGAATAGGGCGCGGCAGTTAGTGCTGTCGATGTCGGTTGCAGGGGCATCAACGAGGCTGCTTTTCGCCGTTCAGCAAGCGCCAAATGTTGATAGTGCTGATTCTGCGTGATGTCCACACGCCCCATCAGCATCGCCTGCAATTTGCCAGAGACTTCCGCAATGGCAAGAAAGGTATTGATGTTGTGCCGGGGAATGTGGGTACGCATCCGGGTGGGAGTGCCATCATCTTCCAGTAATTGATATTTGCTGAATACTGATCCATCAGGGGCATGATTGCCTAAAAATTTGTTCATTAGCACGTTATTGAATGGGATGGGAATAGCCAGTAATGCCAGCGTGCGTTTCAACGCCAATGAACCTTTTGGACGCAAAAATAACAGGTCTTCATAGTTAATATCCTCATAAACGGTGTGCGTATGAAGAAATTAACCAGCAAACATAACGTCCTGCAAGAAGAAGATGGAGGGTTGGGTAAGTGTATGATTAATCGTAGTCTGCGGGTGGTTATGAACTAAATGGACGACGGACTAGATTTAACTTATGTTGAGTAAAAACTAGAGAGCAAAGAGTCGTATGGCTGTTTTCATCGTACTAATAAAGACTGACTGGTTTTGCCAGAAGGGAGATAAGCTCAGTCCGTAGTAGCCAGCTAACTGACAAATTAATTTGTCGGTCCCTTGCCCGTGCTTATATAAACACAATTATATAAGTTTCTAATCCAGCAGTTTTTCATTTTAAGAGGAATTTAAATGTACAATGGTACACCTACTGAAGTAGAAGAAAAACTCAGATCATGTCAAGTGGAAAGTATTAGTGTAGCTGCAAAATATTTTAGATCGCGCTCATCTGGATCATGTCTTATAAGCTTGCCGACAGGTGCAGGGAAAAGTGGTGTTATATGTTGCCTAAGTCAATTCAGTAAATATAAAAACATATTAATTGTTACATATCGAAGAGCTGTTTGTGATCAGTTGTATAAACAGATTAGAGGTGATTTTTTTACTAAACTAACCGATTCTGGTAAATCTAAATCACTTACAATTAAAGATGTGCATAATGACATCAATAAAGAAAGTAACAGTGGGATATTTTGCACTACCTTCCAAAAATTGCTAAAAATCAACAGTGATGAGATCAATAAAATCTGTGATGAATTTGAGTTGATCATTATTGATGAAGGTCATTCCGAACCATCGCCAGAATGGGGAGGGATTATTCGTAAGTTTAAAGCAAAAAAAATAATAGTGACTGCCACACCATACCGAAACGACTTATTTAGTTTTGATATTGATACAGATCACTCATATATATATACATACAAAAATGCCATAGAAGAAGGCATAATATCAGCACCTGTTTTTGCAAAAGCAAAAAAGGAAGATTTAGTCAGTGTAGTAAGGGATTACTTAAACAAAAATAGTGATACATTGTGTATTGTCAAGTGTGATAATTTTAAAAACATATGCGAATATTATAATTTTTTTAAAGATGAATTTAAAACGCTTGCGATTCATAGGCAATTTGAGACTTCACCACTGGATGAGAATTTATATAATGTACCAAGCAATTTATCTGAAAGCCCTTATAAAATACTAATTCATCAACGTATGTTAGATGAAGGTATCGATCTTCCGAATGCAAAACTACTAATATTAACCTATAGTGTTCGGAGTGGTAAGGAATTAGTACAAACAATGGGGCGTGTTGTAAGGTGGTACAAAGACAAAAGCCCACTGGTTATAGACTACAATGAGTGCACCAACGTTGATTTATGGGAGAACTACCAAGAATTTGATAATTACTTGACGGATAAAACATCTTTAAGGAAATTCATTAATACTTTAAATACAGCATCTTTAGTTGAAAAGTATTTAGACGCATTTCCGGAAATTAGTTATTTTGACGCGACATATAAAAAGAAATTTGACTTCAAAACATTCAACCCTTCCACATCCTTAAAAATACCTCTCGCGTCAGTATGTTTTTATTACAAAGATAAGGGCTTTAATCTAATTGATTGTTTAGATAAAATATACTGGGAATTTACAAGAGAAGGGTCTTTATCAAAAATTGATAGTGACTCTGGTATCATTACATCAGTTTGTTTTGACAGTTCCAAATTTCTTAAGGATACGTTATTCTTTCAACCATCACTTGAGTTTGTAATTATACGTGAAGTAGGTGATATTGTTGCGATTTATGATAGTCGCGGTAGAAAATACAATAAAAGAATTGAATTAGGTATCAGACAGCCAGTTGGCCCGGATAAGCTATTTAAGCTAATTTCGCTAAATGAAAAATCTAAAACAACGCAAGCTAGCACAAGGGCTATACAGATTAATTCACAGCAAGCAGAAAGTATTCATTATGTGTCTGATAGGTTAGAGTCAACGACTTCAACTCAAGCCAATGGAAGCTATGCAGTATCAACTACAATAGGTTCTAATCTTCATGATGATCTTTCGATTATGTCCTCATATTATTTAGGCGTAGGATCCGGCCGTGTTAGTGATCAAAAAGAAAGACAATTTAGTTTTGAAAGGTTTTGTGAATGGATTAATGATGTAAAAACTAATTTAGAAGGCGCTAACAAAGTATCTAGTTCATTTCTTAATTCATTTGCTCAAACTGTTGATGGTATACCTACTGAAAAACCAGTTGCTTGTATTATTGATCTAAGCAACTATAACGGTTTGTTGAAAGTGTATTGTAATGGCAAGCACAAAAAAATAACATCAAACTATCTATTTAAAAAATATAATTTTGGCATTTCTTTTTTTGACAAAACACTACTTCCGTTTGTTATAAACACCAATGGAAGTAATCTATCAAAGATGGGAGGGGCCATAAGGTCAGCGATATTCTTACCTCGGGAACTAGATTTTTATGTTGACAAAGGTGAATTAAAAACACGTAATCAAACTCTAACCTTTATGGTTGATAATGAAGTTGTTAATGAAAGTGATATTTTTAACAATAACACCGTGAAATTAATATTTGACAATGGAATCACTTACTTAAATGGTCTGTTTTATAAATTTACTCTCCCCACAGACAATGCAAGAGTTGCAGATGAATTTTTCTCGAGATTTGTAGAATTACAAGATTTGTTGTCAGGTGGATTATCAGAAAAAGATGAGGATGGATTGATCGGAACTAGTTTTAGCCCCTCATCGATATTTTATTTGATAGATCAACTGTCAAACTTGAGAACTAAATCTGTGCAACTATCTCAATTGGGACCATTTTATCAATATATCCCTAATGTTGATTTGATTCTTTGTACGGATATGGATACAGAACCAGCTGATTTTGTTCTTTCTTCCAAAGACAAACTTATCTATGTACACATAAAATGCGGTGCCGCAGGAAAACCTGAATCTTCAGCAGGTTCGATTTGCGAAGTCGGTAGCCAAGCGGTAAAAAACATACATTACTTGATTAGTAATGATAAAAATTTACAATTTGCCAATTTAACTAGGCTGAGAAACCCTTGGCCAAAATTAGGAGGTAATAAGCATAATATAGAATTAGACAGTAGAGTAAGATTGTTTGAGGGAACTTTCAATATTAATCACGACATAAATGATGTCTTAGAAAAGATAAACAAACGAAGAGCCAGTTCATTAGTAAGAAAAGAAATATGGATCGTTGTTGGTAACGGATTTTCATTGAGTCATTTTAAGTCACAATTTAATCCTTCAGTAGTGAAAAAATCACAAGAATCAATGCAATCATATCAACTTATAGACTCATGGCTATTACAATCCAAAAGTCTTGGTATAGATCTTAAATTTTTTGTTTCTCCATAAGAAATTTCGCGACAGAGATCCTTAACGGTGCGTCGAGCTTCGACGGAATTCAGAATAATGATGGTCTGGTGTTCGGTGAATCGTGCTTTGCGCATGGCGATCTCCTATCAGAACAAAACCAGTATGCCGGATGATCTCTAAAAGTGAATGGACCGATATGCAGGGATGCTTACAGTGGGTCTTCTGATCTTACCCACCAATAGTGGACACAGGACTAAGTGAGTAAACTCTCAACCAGAGGTGACTCATGACACAACCAGTATCAATCAGCAAGAAGCCCCGTAAACAACATACGCCTGAATTTCGTAACGAAGCCCTGAAACTCGCTGAACGCATCGGTGTGGCCGCCGCAGCCCGTGAACTCAGCCTGTATGAATCTCAGCTTTATGCCTGGCGCAGTAAACAGCAGCAACAAATGAGTTCGTCAGAGCGCGAAAGCGAACTGGCCGCTGAAAATGTCCGCCTTAAACGACAACTGGCGGAGCAGGCTGAGGAACTGGCCATCCTCCAAAAGGCCGCGACATACTTCGCGAAGCGCCTGAAATGAAGTATGTCTTCATCGAAAATCATCGGGCAGAGTTCAGCATCAAAGCGATGTGTCGTGTACTTCGGGTTGCCCGCAGCGGCTGGTATGTCTGGCTCAGGCGTCGTCACCAGATGAGCCTGCGCCAACAGTTTCGGCTCACCTGCGATGCCGCTGTCCATAAGGCATTCTTTGAGGCAAAGCAGCGATACGGTGCTCCCCGCCTTGCTGACGAACTGCCGGAGTTCAATATTAAAACCATTGCCGCCAGCCTGCGTCGTCAGGGGCTGCGGGTGAAAGCCAGCCGGAAGTTCAGCCCGGTCAGCTACCGTGCACATGGCCTGCCCGTATTGGAGAATCTGCTGGAGCAGGACTTCAGTGCCAGCGGCCCGAACCAGAAGTGGGCGGGTGACATCACGTACTTGCGTACCGATGAGGGCTGGTTGTATCTCGCAGTAGTCATCGACCTGTGGTCACGCGCCGTTAATGGCTGGTCGATGTCACCGCGAATGACAGCACAACTGGCCTGTGATGCACTGCAAATGGCGTTGTGGCGGAGAAGACGCCCGGAAAGCGTCATTGTTCATACGGACCTGTTCAGGGGATTATCAGGCGCTGCTGAAGCGACACAACCTGCGTGGCAGTATGAGTGCGAAAGGCTACTGTTATGACAATGCCTGTGTGGAAAGCTTCTTTCATTCGCTGAAGGTGGAATGTATCCACGGGGAACGCTTTAGCAGCCGGGAAATAATGCGGGCAACGGTGTTTAATTATATCGAGTGTGATTACAATCGCTGGCGTCGTCACAGTGCCTGTGGCGGTCTCAGCCCGGAACAATTTGAAAACCATAATCTCGCTTAGGGCCGTGTCCACATTACGTGGGTAGGATCACAGTGCTATTGCCCGGGAATTTAATACCACCCGCCAGACTATCCTTCGGGTAAAGGCTGGATTGCTGCAAGAGTGAGCGGCTGGGAAGATTATAAAAAAATCAAATGGTTATTATGAAATAAAACAGCCTTCTGGGTTCTTTTCCCCCTATTTTTTATAAAAGAGTAGACAAAAGAGGTTCGCGACATTAATCTACCAACTAGATGGTTGGCACTGATTACACCAGCTATAACTTTTATCAAGAAATTACAGGAGCCATTATGTCTACTACCGTTAAACCTTCTGCAGACGCAGCTGCGATCCACAATACCCGTGAAGCAGTTCGCAGCCAGCCTGGCCTGGGTAACCTGACTTTCCAGATGAAAGCCCGTTCCAGCGGCGGATTAACCGTTCGCACAGAGACCGGCGCCACAATCCAGAACGGCGTTATCGATACCAGTCGCGTGGGGAAATTTTCTAATATCGGTGATGAACCCGCAGGTTTACTCGGCACCGATACCGGCATGAGCCCGACTGAATACATCATGCAGGCGCTGGCTGGCTGTTATACCGCCACCCTCACCATGATGGCTGCTGAAAAAGGGATCGACCTGGACGGTATCGAGCTGGATCTTAATTTCGATATCAACCTCAACGGCTTCCTTGGGCTGGACAGCAACGTGCGTAAAGGTGCGAAATCTATTCGCGTCGATGTTCACCTTACGAGCAAGACCGCCAGTCGCGAGGAGTTAGAAGCGCTGGTCAGCGAAATGCAAAAGAATTCGCCAATCCACGATACTCTGGCTAATCCGGTTGAAATGATTACACGCCTGGCGTGATGTCAGAGATGTAATGCTGCCATTCAGAATGCAGGATGGCAGTGACGTTCAGCTCTGCACGATACTGAGTCAGTGATACAACTTGCTACGGAAAAATAGCAATAATATAATCTATCAACTAGTAGATTATATGGAGTAATTATGACAACCATGACACGGGAACGGCTGCTCAGCGAAGCAGAACACCTGATGCGCGAAAAAGGGTATTCAGCATTCAGCTATGCTGATTTATCAAAAATAGTGGGTATCACCAAGGCCAGTATTCATCACCATTTCCCGACCAAAGATATTCTGGGTGAGCAGGTGGTAATACAGGCGTTCTCTGATACGCAACGCGTATTTGAGCAGATAGAGGCTACTGAGAAAAGCGCGGAGAAAAGAATTGCGGCCTACATCGATATCTTCGCGCAAAGCCATAAAGCTTCACTACTGCCACTGTGTTGTGCGTTGTCAGCAGAGACCGCCAATCTGCCTCAGGCAATTACTGTACAGACATCACTTTATTTCGATATGCAAATCGAATGGCTCACAAAAGTCGTCAGGGCGGGCATGGAGTCAGGTGAGTTTTCATCCCATGCCGAACCATCAGATATTGCTTTGATGATCATTAATGTCTGTGAAGGCTCAAGCGTAGTGGCGCATGCAACGGCCAGACCCGAAGTCTTCGCCAACAGCCTTAAGTATATAAAACTGCTTCTTAATACCCCTCATTCAGGAGAATGACACTATGCTGGACTGGAACAACTATCGCTCAGAGTTAATGCAACGTTTAGGCGAGTTGGGCAAACTGACCCCCGAGACCATGAAAGGCGTGGTTGCCCTGGGCAACGCAGGTAACAAAACTGACCTTTTGGGCGCAAAAGTGCGTGAACTCATTGCCCTGGCGTGCGCAGTCACAACCCGCTGCGACGGCTGTATTGCTTTTCACGCCGACGCCGCTGTGAAAGCCGGTGCAACCGACGCTGAAATTGCTGAAGCGCTGGGCGTGGCGATTAACCTCAACGCTGGCGCGGCGGTCATTTATTCAGCCCGCACTCTGGATGCCGTCGGTCAGGCACGCGGTTAAGCATTAATAAATTCCACGTTAAAGGGGCATTACTGCCCTTTTTTTATGTCCGCAATCGCCTGAGCATATACCGATGCAGGTTTCACACCCGGTATGCGTTTAACTAATTGCCCTTCATGAAATATCAGCACAGACGGCAGCCCCCAGATCTCGTATTTGGTTGTCAGCACCGGCGCCTGATCTACATTGACTTTCCCCACCTGAATATCTCCATCGAGCCGGTCTGCAAACTGACTGAACATTTCTTCGCTGGCCTGACAGGGCGGACACCAGGGTGCAGAGAAACGTACCACCGATATTCCTTTGTACTGCTCTATCTGGCGGAAATTATCTTCGTTATAAGCTGTTAATGTACGCATGGTGATGACCTCGCAAAATGAGTGACAATTCAGAAATGGCTGCGTTATGACAAAAAAATACGGCACACCCGTTGACCTACCTACTAGATGGTTGGTATATTGCCATCCATCAGATGTTTATGCAACTCCAGTGCGCGACGTCCGGTCGATGATACTTCCGGGTTGTGCAAATCCCTGCCGGGATACTCCTTTTTGTTTCTGTGAGGTATACGATGAGTAAGCTTTTCACCCCCTACAATCTGTCTGGCCTGGCGTTAAAAAACCGTGTAGTTATGGCACCGATGACCCGCACCCGCACCATGAATGACGTGCCGGATGAGGTCGTGGCTTTGTACTATGCACAGCGTGCTTCTGCTGGCCTGCTCATCACCGAAGGGATGCCGGTTTCAGAAGAAGGCCGGGGTTACCTCTATACCCCTGGTATCTACAACGACGAACACGTCCAGGGCTGGCGTAAGGTGACACAAGCGGTTCACGCCAAAGGTGGCCGTATTTTCGCGCAGCTCTGGCACGTCGGCCGTATGTCTCACGTCTCTCTTCAGCCAGGCCACATAGCGCCGGTTTCAGCGGGCACCGTTCAGGCGGTCAATACCACCGTTTTTGCGCTGACCGAATCCGGAGAACCGGGCCCGGTTGTACCAAGCCGGCCACGCGCGCTGGAAACGCATGAAGTGAAACGCATCACTGCAGACTTCGTGCACTCCGCACGCCTGGCGATGGAAGCCGGCTTTGACGGTGTGGAAATCATGGCTGCAAACGGATTCATCTTTGACCAGTTCCTCAGTAGCGAACTGAACACCCGCACCGACGAATACGGCGGCTCGGTGGAAAATCGTCAGCGTTTCCTGCTGGAGACCATTGACGCCGTGGCGGAAGCCGTGGGTAACAGCCACGTTGCCGTGCGCCTGTCACCGTTCGGCCGCATTTATGACCTCGCGCCGTATGAAGGTGAAGAGCAAACCTGGTCAGCCATCACCGACGCGCTCGGTCAGCGGGAGCTGGCTTACGTACACCTTTACTATCAGCCGGTGTACACCAAAGCGCCACTTCCGGAAGGATTCCGCCGCCGTTTTCGCAACACGTTTAAAGGCACCATCATCGCTGCCGGCGGTTTCACCCGTGATATCGCAGAGCAGGCTCTGGAAGATGATGAGCTGGATCTGGTGGCATTTGGTGTGCCCTACATCGCTAACCCGGATCTGGTTGAAAGAATGCAAAACGGCTGGCCACTGGCAGAAAGTGACCGCGCCACCTACTACGGCGTCAGTGGTTCCCCGGAAAAAGGCTATACCGATTACCCGGTCTGGCAGGCGCAATAAATCCCATACGGTCGCGGTTCTCTGATAAGTGAGACCCGACCGCCCAAGGTCTTTGAGGAATCATTATGCAAACGCTGAAACCCACCCTCACCATCGATATCTGGTCAGATTTGGTCTGCCCGTGGTGCTGGATTGCTAAGAAAAGATTTGAACAGGGTCTGAATCGCTTTGAATTTCGCGATCAGGTGGTGATCCGTCATCACAGCTACCGTCTGGCCGGTGGTACTCCCGCTATGCCTTTTAAGGATGCCATCGTTAAAAAACTGGGCAGTCAGCATTCAGCGGAGCTGATGATGAATCAGGTGGGCACCGCCGGTAAATCTGAAGGTCTGATCTACAACTTTGACGGCATGATGTTTGGTGATACAGAAGATGCACACACCCTGCTGGTTGCCGCGCGTAAGGCCGGAATTGCGGACGCGGTGGAAGAACGTTTTTATCACGGCAGTATCACCGAAGGTCGCTCTCTCTTTGACCGTCAGCAGCTCGTTGCAATGGCCGTAGAAGCCGGTATGGAGAAAGCTGACGCCGAAGCCGCTCTGGAAAATGACGATTTTCGCGCCACCGTTTCCGACGATGAAGCCCACGCACAGTCTATTGGCCTCAGCGGCGTTCCGGTTTTTGTGATGAACGAGAAATACGCCATCAGCGGGGCTCAGGGGGCAGACAACTTTTTGAATGCCCTGCGTCAGGTCTGGGATGAACAGCAAACCGAATTTTCAGCCACTGCGGGTCAGACCTGCGGAACGGATGGCTGCAGCATTTAATCCGTCAACCGCCGGCAGTTTCACGCTGCCGGCAACGTCTTACCCACCAGTAATGGAGTCTGAAAATGAATACATTTTTCAAAGGTAAAAAACTGCTTGTCGTCGGCGGCACCAGCGGCATGGGTCTCGCCGTGGCACGCATGGTACTGGAAGCGGGCGGCAGTGTGGTGCTGACCGGGAATAAAAAAGACAAAGCCGAAGCGGTACAAAAAGAGCTGAGCCCGCTGGGACCGGTGGCGGTCATCGCGGCCAACCTGATGACTGAAGAAGGTATGGAAACTATCCGTCATGAAATCAATGCCAGCCATCGCGATATCAGCCTGATGGTAAATGCCGCCGGGATCTTTATGCCGAAAGGGTTTACCGAGCACAGCTTTGCCGATTATGACATGTACTTTTCGCTGAACCGCGCCACGTTCTTTATTACGCAGGATGTCGTGAAGAACATGCTCGCCGCGAAGCTCGAAGGGTCTATCGTCAACGTCGGTTCGATTGGTGCCCAGGCAGCACTGGGTGACTCGCCGTCCTCGGCCTATTCAATGGCAAAAGCGGGTCTGCATGCCCTGACGCGTAATCTGGCGATTGAACTGGCCAGCGCGGGTAACTCCGATGCAAAGCGCCCTTGCTCGCAAATCGCACCTTCCTTAAGGGCAGTGCCTGACGTACAGCCCTATCAAATAGCCTGGCTTCTATCACCATTCCTCACGCCTTGCCGGTGAATCAAACTCCTTTTCTACAAAATTTGCAGGGTTTGTATAAGTTGAAAGCGGTGCAGAACTGAGCGAAATCTCCACCCCTAAAATATTTAACACTTTGTATAGACGCTCAAAACTTGCTTTTGAAGGATTTGACTCAAGGCGAGCATAAGTCTGCTGGGTTACACCCAACATGGCAGATAATTCTCTTTGAGTTAATCCTTTTGATTTACGAAAACCAATTAGAAGTGGACGTAACTGGCTAAGAAGTCTAACGGGAAAAATAGTATCCATAAGTAGGTGGCCATGTCGATTACTTCATAATAAATTCACTCCTCGTAAGAAACAGCCTGTAAGGTGTCTTATTACTTTACAGCTTACAAGGTGTAAGGGTGAACTCGTTGTATTAACTAATACTGCTCAAATTTTAAAGGTTGCATCTCGCGCTGGCTGGGATTATATTTATTAAGGACTAGCATATAGTGGTGTACGCTGTTATCCTCTTTGTAATGAGGCTTATCAGTGTGTGAAGGGAGAGGGCGGACTCTGCTTTGCCCTCTCTCTTTCATGGACTTATTTAACTTTAAATGTTTTTTAAAAGTCATTGCCTTATTGCAATGGTTTTATTAAAAATCCCAATCAATGTGTTTATTTTTTCATTTATCTTAATTTGCTTTTTCTCTTGCTCGAGAGAAAGTTTTCTGAATTCATTTTCCCTGCTCGGCACGGCAATTATCAACTCTTCATAAATCTCCTTTGCTCCTGATACTTTTTCCAACTCGCTGCTGTATTTTTCAATAAGAGTTCTTATTTGAATATTTACATTTCTGTATTCATGACTGGTAGCACTTAAAACAAGTTGACTGGAATTTTTTTTGGGTGCCTCAATTAACTCTACGCTTTTCTTTACGACATTGAATTCAGATGTGACTGAGTATACATATTGATACGCGCCTGATTTTCTGACTTTACTCAATAATCCTTTTCTAACTAAACACTGAATTTGGTTATAAGCAAAAGCTTTTGCCTTAAAATAACTTTTCGGAAGTGAAAATCGCTCGATAAGAATTTGAGCCACATCGTTACTGGTGAAGTTATCTTTAGCAATATAGATTATTGCGGAAAATATGTACGACTCAGCGTTGGATACTCGACTATTCATATGACTAAAACAAGGCAGTTAACTTAGGATTGCTAAGTATACAACAATGGCAGATACTTAGACAATCTAAGCATTCGAGGCCAATGAAGATGAATCAGTGTCTGAAAAAAATCCGATACCAGAAAGACTTAAGGAAGCGAGAAGCAGGGCGGGTTTATCACAGCGCTCATTGGGCCTCCTTGTTGGGTTTGATCCCGCTTCGGCTAGCAGTCGTATGAATCATTATGAGAAAGGGCGCCATGTCCCCGATATTGATACGCTTCGACGGATGGCGGCAGAGTTAAACGTGCCGTTGAACTACTTTTTTTGTGATGATCAGACCACAGCTGAACTTGCATTACTCATATCCCGGATGACAGAGGAAGAGCGAAGTAATCTTATCGAAGCACTCAAAAGGCATCCAGGCGAAAAGCATGCTGACAAAAAATGATATTACATATAAAGCGACTGAACTTTTTGAAGGTAACGAAAGTGTAGCATTACACTGATGCAATGAACCAAGCAGGACATTACAGTGGGAGACGCCCTCTCAGATAACAAACTCAAAAGAGGGAGCCATAAATATATGTTTATCAATACAACCAGCATTCTGCCGACAACCGGGAAGCTGTCGGCTAAATCTTCCATGTCAGAATTATGACGACTTATGTAGTTCCCGAATCATATGGTTGGCCAACAGGCTTTCCACCGGTATAACCGAATTGATTTTTACCGCTTTGACAATTTCTATCAACGAAAGGGTATTTTGCGCTAATTGGTCTCGCAATTCACTTACTTCAGCCTGCAACTGCTGGTTTCTGGCCAGCAAAGCCTGACGGGTTTTGCGGTTGACGTATTGCTGTTTTTCTTTTGGGCGTAGATTCAATGGGCCAAGTTGCTGGTCAACATAGGCAGCAATTAGGCGTTTACGCTCTAGGCTGCTCAGCGTACTTAAACCACCGTTAACGATACCTTTTGCCTTGAGCCTAATATGCAGGGCCTTGGCGGAAATAGGGGACTTGTCAAAGCCTTCAACCAGCATCAGTTGTAATTCGTGCTCAATCAGTGTGTTCAGTTCCTTGCCGCGCATCAATCATTCTCCTGCATCAATTGTTGGTATTCAAGTGCAAAAAGCTGGGCCAGTGTACGGACTTTGCCCTCGGTGATTACTCCACCAGACAACACACTCTCAGCAGCAACCAGTTGTTGAGTCTTGGCACGACGATGCCATTGTGCTTGTATTGCCTCGAGTTGCTGTAACCGTCGTTCGATGTCGGCCAGTCTGGTCTGGTAATCAGGCTGATGTTGAGTAAGTTGGGTCAACTTCGAATGTGCTTGCTGTAAAGCCTGTTTTTTGGCAATCAGATTTGGTAGCTCATCTATCCGGCCTGTCAGCGTGAAATGTTCACAAAAGGCAGCACTCTGGCATTTCAGTCGATAAGGACATCCCCAGAGGTTAACTTCCCGCATACAGGAGCCAAATTTCAGCGGATACAGCACGGCATGTCTTGCCACCATGTCAGAGGCTTGCTCTGGTCCTTCTGCGTCGCGGATTTCTTCAAAGGCGGCAGCAACATCTTCAAAGAGGCCGTTAGCAAATGACGCCTCGACAAACCTGGCTACATCATCCCGATCGTCAAAAGTATGCAGGTTGGCTTTGATGGTATTGTCCAAAGTCATGTGTTCCGTGACCGCCAGTTGGCCGGTCCGTTTGACGATATCCAGTGGCGTAGCAATGGAGGACGAAGAGGGCGAGACAGTTAGTGCTGTCGAAATCGGCTGCAAGGGCACCAACGAGGCGGCTTTTCGCCGTTCTGCAAGCGCCAGATGTTGATAATGCTGATTCTGCGTGATGTCCACTCGACCCATCAACATTGCCTGTAAGTGGTCAGAGATATCCGCAATAGCAAGAAAGGTATTGATGTTGTGCCGGGGAATGTGGGTACGCATCCGCGTCGAGGTGCCATCCTCCTCCAGTAATTGATATTTGCTGAATACTGATCCATCAGGCTCAACGTTGCCTAAGAATTTATTCATAAGTGTGTTAGTGAAGGGTATCGGTGTAGCCAGCAAAGCCAGTGTGCGCTTTAATGCCAGCGAACCCTTCTCGTGTAGAAATAGCAGATCCTCGTAGTTAACTTGGTAGCGTTTGCCATTTTCCATCCAGGCGTGTGTACAGGGTTCGTTGGCATTCGCCAGGCCAAATTCGGTCTTAATGTAATGATTGAGAGCAGTCTTGGAATAATAGATAGATTTGCTGTTTTTCGGGCCTGGTATTTCTTGAACGGGCAGCACACCTCTTTTGCTAAGGGCTTTGGATGTTTTGTCCCGTTGTCCTGCCCGACCACGAAAACTTGAGGTGGTTTGGGTGATGTACGTCACCACATCATCCAGTTCGACTCGTTCACCGGGCAGGGCGCTGATGGCCTGTGGCAGGTAATCAGTAAAAGATTTTTCCCGTAGATAGGTCAGATGACTGCGTATTGGTGCGGTCAACATTTTAACGGTACTGAATATACTCTCGATCAGCGGTACTGCCAGCGGTTCTACCCAATGCGTTCGCTCCCCAGCACCTTTGACACCAACATAACGGATACCAAGGAAATAATCGGGTAATCCCTTGTTCTGAAACCGCTTGCGTATAGCCGGATCATCAATCTGGCGTTTAACCAGCGCATCTTGTCTGAGATTAAACGCTTCAATGGAGCGAAAGCCGGTGACAACCAATAACAACAGGCAATTTAACGCAATTTTCTCAGCATCACTTTCCACTCGCTGGATTAATGCGACTATGTTTAGAAAACCGCGAATGGTAATCAACGCATCTTCACCATCGGTAGTGACATCAGCCAGCTTGTCCTGCTGTTTCAGCGCCATGGTTTCCCGGGCTTTTCGGGTCAGGTTGGTTTTATTGGAATATTGCTCATCGGACACATATTGCAATGCCACCAGTGTGAATGACTGGTGATTAACCAGTTTTTGCAGACTGACACAGCGTCCTTTGTAATTGGCGGTATTTGGATCCCCTAAAGATGAGGCTGCGCTGAGGTTATCCATCGACCGTTGAATTACCCTTGTGGTTAGATACACCGGGTGGGTTTGCCCGGTCACCTCAAATAGTGAGTGGTACCAGCGCTTCAAAATCATCAGTGTTGCCACAGCCACGGCTGGGGATATACTACAATTTCGCCTTCGATACACCAGTACCAGCAGGGCTTTCATAAACCGGGCATAGTCTTCTGCCACGGCATGGTGCCCCTCAATACCTTTGGTACGGCTGATTGCATCAAAGCGTAATTTATTTTTACCATTACCACGTAACCAGCCACTACCATTGCTGCCGCAGACCCAAACAGGATCATCCCATGACTGCTCGAAGTCTGCCGCCAGATGCTGTTCAAACCAGCTTTGCTGCTCGGTGATAAAGGCGTGAAACTGCGCAAAATGTTTTTTCATCTCACACCGCCTTTTTCCTGATGAAAGCGGCAACGGGCAATCACGGATTGAATTTCAAATTGTGTGGTTTCATGGATGGAAATAAGTGGATTGCGGGCGTTGCCAACACTATCTGAAATGGAAATCAATTCATCGACTTCTTTAACTACACTCTCCAGCACCGCCTGATGGTCACCATCAGTAAAGGGGCGGTAATACAGGCAACCGTAGCAGCAGCGTACTTCACTGAACGGGCATTCGCCATCATCTCTGGTGCAACCGCCAATCCCATCATGCAACTGATCACCGATTATGCCGACCACGCGCTTGCCTTGCCATTTCGTTGAAGAGGTCAGTTCCCCAGTCAACATCATAGTCACCATGTTTTGCCATACCGGATTGGTACCCAATGCTTTGGCTCGAATCAGTGCCAGTGCAGGCGTCGCCAGAATGTAATACTTGGCAACAGTAAGTGAGGTATGTCCCAGAATATGCGCAATTTCCTCGGCGCTGACCCCTTGCATAGCCAGTGAATGCCCCACGTTGTGGCGCAAGTCGGTCGGCGTAATAGTTGGCAGAGCCGCTTCGCCACGCGCTACGGCGGCCTGATAATCTGGCGGGCTGAAACTGAGAATGGCCTGGTTAATCGCCCTGGACACATAAAACGGTGCAGAATGACTAAATTCAAATAGCTTGCCATCAGGTTTTAGTTGCGCTCTCTCGATATAGTGCCTAATCAACGCTCCGATTTCTGCTGGAATCGCCAAAAACAGACGTTCGGTCGTCACACGCCGCTGTTTGGCATAGGGCAGAAGTATGCTATAGCGTATTAACTCGGTTTCGGAGTTTCGGGTATCAATGCGCAAATCTTTTGCCGCCAGCTTGGCCAGTTGTGCCGGGCGGGCACCGGTGACATACGTCAGTCCCAGAATTGCTGCATCTCGCATAGTGTTCAGACTGTAGTTTTTACTATGCCGAATCGCCGCAGCCATTTCAAACAAGCCTTTACTGATCATGTTTTTTTCGAGCGGATCCAGAACATGGTCGATTTCCTGATAGATGCCCCAGTCGTGGGAATGCTGGCGAGGGATAAATTCGAGGTCTTCGTAATCGTCGAGGGTAAAACCGGGGAATTCTTCGGCACAGAGGATTTTTAGGCCGAAAATAATGTAGTAGAAATATCGAGGTTCAATTTCCTGAGTTTCAAGGTAATCTTTTAACACCGTAAACGTGAAAGCAGGTTGGGTTATGCAATGATTAGTTGCTAAAGACCAGGCATGGAGTACACCAGGAACCTGAGCTGGACACTTGCCCGATGCATAACGAAAGCAAATGTATTTTATTAATTGGTTACTGATTTTATCCTGACGAAAGTGGGCATAGCAGCGGCTGCCTGAATAATCGAACACCCAACTATCACTGGTTGAATTAATATATTTATCATCGAAATGATCTGCCGACTTGAGATAAATTCTGGCTGGTATGTTAATTTTTGAAATACTTTCAATAAATACGGATGTGTAAATGGTCTTATTCGAATGATTTAACTGTTTATTGATTCTACTCATATGTACTCCATTCGTCACATACATGAGAAAAGGTTGCTCTCAGGGCCTCGTTGTCCATTGCGATTCGGTGAAGATTGGCCATATTAGCCTGCTGTGATAGAAATCTTTTTGCATAAACATCTGGCATATGGCTATTGTGGCTCCAGCCGCCGAGCAGTCGTAATTCATCCTTGGCTTCCTCCATTAATCCAACGATAGAATAATCTATGGCGGCCAAGCGTAAGTTGGTCTTAATTTTTTGAAATTTTTCACAATAAATGCGTTGAAGCGTCAAATAAGCCCAAGTATGCCGCGTTATATGAGGTGAGATGCTTCCAACGGAATCAAAGTATTCATCTGTTTTATATTCAGGGTATTGCACACTCATAATATCATCAATCCGGGTAAATATTTCATAAACAGCATGGTATGACAGTGGTGGATGTTGCTTCTGGGTGGAAATGAACAGAAAATTATGCGAGGAGCGATGGCGGATTTTATGGATATATAGATCTAGAAAATGATAGTCCAGTTTATCTAACGCCAGCACCCGGTTTGCGTAGACATTCTTTAATGAAGGCAATCTTTGTCGCGGATCTAGTACGTCTTCATCTACTGTGGTCACAATCAGGCTGAACTGATCTCCTCTGAGATTGGTTTTAATCGAATGACACTCCAAAAGCAGTAATTCACTGACACGCAATCCATAATTTAAAAGCAATCGGCAAATCAGAAAGTTGCGTAACTGGATTTCACCAGCGGGGAAGGGATTAAGTGGGTTTTTCTTTGAAATTGAACCGGGTGTAATGATTTGGTAAAAAGCCATGACCATCTCAGCAGTCAGACTTCGAAAGCGCTTATGAGTCATGCCATTGTTCATCTGCCGAGAATGGGTAATAGTGCGAAATTCTGCTTTATGTATCGATAACCGTCCCGTTAACTGCATGGCAAGTCGTATGACTTCTTTGGGCGAGCCATCTATATATCTCGGCGAGATATACGTGTTAATCAAATATCTGATAAAACGAATAACCGCATGTACATGCCTGATGTTTGTACGACGTTGAGGCGTGGTCTGCGTAGTAGACCTGATGGTTAACACTGGTACACATGAATGCCCATTTTCCAGATAATGAAAAAAGGCTGTCAGTTCATCAATGGCGATCAATGGATTGTGGTTCGAGGAATAGAAACTGCAGCAAAACGTCACGCCATGTTTCTGGTGCCAGAATTCATAGAAAAACTTGAGCGCTTGAAGAGAAGCGTATTGTGTGGCTGATGAACGTAAAGCCAGATGGTCTATAAGATATTGTAACGGGTATAAAAGTGGCTGGCACGTATGAGTTTCCATCAGTACCCATAGACGCTGTCGTTGGTTGATGTTGAGTTGCGTGAGTATGAACATGTGGCAATTACCCTCATAACTAGTGTGTGTATGAAGAAAGTAACCAACAAACATAACGTCCTGCAAGAAGAAGTTGGGGGAATGGGTAAGTTTATGATTTATCGTTGTCTGCGGGAGGTTATGAACTAAATGACCGACGGACTAAATTTAACATAATATACATTATGCGCACCAACATTGTTAGAACCATTTAGTAATGTCACTTTTTATCCAGATAGAAACGTCACCTTAGA
>ERZ773192.901-NODE-901-length-33920-cov-3.587509_pt1 | contig 33920 bp, 26 predicted proteins | sample MGYA00581010_ERZ773192 | MGnify/ENA primary metagenome ERZ773192 (study PRJEB29015, sample SAMEA2737741) | human gut metagenome | biome: human gut; feature: human-associated habitat; material: faeces | place: China | collected 2012 ...
CTTGAACCTGTGTAATCACACAGGTTGTGAGCTGATGAATCTTCCCGGTATGTACCAGCTCTATACTGGTGATGTGACCGTCAGCAACATGAAAGAGGTTGCAGTAGAGGATCTTCTTGGGCGTGATCCGATCAAGGTCAACATGGATGAGATCTTCCAGCATCTGAAAGGAAAAGTCATCATGGTTACCGGTGGCGGCGGATCGATCGGCTCCGAGTTATGCCGTCAGATCGCAGCCCATGGCCCGAAGCAGCTGATCATCTTCGATATCTATGAAAATAATGCCTATGATATTCAGCTGGAATTAAAGAAGAAATATCCAGATCTGAACCTGGTAGTAAGAATTGGTTCTGTCCGTGACAGCCGCCTGATGTTCAAGATCTTTGAGACATACCGTCCGGAAATGGTTTACCATGCAGCAGCACATAAGCATGTACCACTGATGGAAGACAGTCCATGCGAGGCAATCAAGAACAATGCTATCGGTACCTATAAGACTGCGTATGCGGCACTGGTATATGGCTGTAAACGTTTTGTATTGATCAGTACTGATAAAGCGGTGAATCCAACCAACGTCATGGGTGCGTCCAAACGTCTCTGCGAGATGGTGGTCCAGTCCTTCGACCATATGGTAAAAACCGGAAGAGCTTACGAGCTTCCGCAGTTATTTACCCATAGCATGTCTGATATGACCACGAAGCCAGAGGTTATCGAGGCGTTAAAACACGCAAAAACAGAATTTGTAGCAGTCCGTTTCGGCAATGTACTGGGAAGTAACGGTTCTGTAATTCCATTATTTAAGAAGCAGATCGCTGCTGGAGGCCCGGTAACCGTTACCCATCCAGATATCATCCGCTACTTTATGACCATTCCAGAGGCAGTCAGCCTGGTATTACAGGCCGGAACCTACGCCCATGGAGGTGAAATCTTCGTCCTGGATATGGGTAAACCAGTCAAAATCGATACCTTAGCCCGCAATCTGATCCGTCTGTCCGGCCATAAGCCAGATGTGGACATCAAGATCGAATACAGCGGTCTTCGCCCAGGTGAAAAACTGTTCGAGGAGAAGTTGATGGCAGAAGAGGGACTGAAAAAGACTCAGAATGATCTGATCCATATCGGATGTCCGATTCCATTTGACATCGATGTGTTCCTGGGACAGTTGGAAGAGTTGATGGATACGGCTTATAAGAATAAAGAAAATATTCGGGATGTTTTGAAAAAGGTAGTTTCTACCTATCATCCGGCAGAATAAAATCAAAAGGTAAAAGAGGGAGCAATTATGGAAAGAAGAAGTATTGCATTTAGTCCGCCAGATATTACAGAATTGGAGATTCAGGAAGTAGCAGAGGCTTTGAGATCTGGTTGGATCACGACAGGACCAAGAACAAAACAGTTGGAGAAAAATCTGGCTGAGTATTGTCATACAAACAAAGTGGTTTGTTTGAATTCAGCGACTGCAGCAGAAGAATTGAACCTTCGGGTATTAGGAATTGGCGAAGGTGATGAAGTACTGGTTCCAGCATATACCTATACTGCTTCTGCATCAGCAGCCATTCATTGTGGAGCCACTGTGAAATTCATTGATTCCCAGAAAGATTCAGTAGAAATGGATTATGATGCCATGGAAGCTGCGATCACAGAAAAGACGAAAGCAGTGATCACCGTTGATCTTGGTGGCATTCCATGCGATTATGACCGGATTTATCAGGCTGTAGAACGCAAAAAAGCGTTATTTCAGCCAGCTAATTCAATCCAGAAAGCAATTGGACGAGTAATCGTTGTGGCTGATTGCGCTCATGCCCTTGGTGCAGAGCGCCTTGGAAAAATGGCGGGTGAAATCGCAGATTTTACTTCCTTCAGTTTCCATGCAGTAAAGAACTTCACCACGGCAGAAGGCGGCGCAAGTACATGGAAGAGTATTCCAGGTATTGATGATGAAGAACTGTATCATCAGTACCAGCTTCTCAGCCTTCATGGACAGAGCAAAGATGCTCTTGCAAAGACGAAGCTTGGCGCATGGGAATATGACATCATCGGACCATGGTATAAGTGTAACATGACAGATATCATGGCTGCGATCGGATTAAAACAGTTAGAACGTTATCCAGGGCTTCTTGCCAGAAGAAAAGAAATCATAGGAAGATATGATGCGGCATTGAAACCATTAGGAATCCAGGTGTTGGATCACTATAACGCAGAACACACGTCTTCCGGCCATCTATATATCACCCGTGTACCGGGAATTACAGAAGAGCAGCGCCAGGAAATCATTGTAAAAATGGCAGAAGCGGGAATCGCCTGCAACGTTCATTATAAGCCACTGCCGATGATGACTGCATATAAAGCATTGGGCTGGGATATCAAGGATTTCCCACATGCATATGATTATTATCATAATCTGATCACACTGCCACTTCATACAAAGCTTACCGATGAAGATGTGGAATATGTGATTGAAAATTATAAAAAGATTGTAAAAGAATATATCTAAGAGAGGTCTGACTGATGTTAAGAAAATGGGAGGAGCTTCCGACTTTTATGCAGACGGAAGAAGTGAGACCTTATTATGAAAAATTAAGCAGGAAATGGTTTAGTCTGTTCGTAAAACGGATATTTGATTTTGCAGTATCAAGTGTTATGCTGGTGATTTTGTCACCAGCACTCTTGGTATTAGCGGTTATGATCAAAAAAGACTCCGAAGGTCCTGTATTTTATCGCCAGGAGCGGATCACCCAATATGGAAGAAAGTTCCGTATCTATAAGTTTCGAACCATGGTGGTCAATGCAGACCGGATCGGAAGCTTGGTAACGGTGGGTGAAGATCCAAGAATTACCAAAATAGGGAAAAAACTCCGTGGCTGCAGGCTGGATGAATTGCCACAGTTGCTCAATATTTGGAAGGGAGAAATGACTTTTGTAGGAACCCGCCCGGAAGTGGAAAAATATGTAAAAAGATACACACCGGAAATGATGGCAACCCTGCTTCTTCCAGCCGGTGTGACCAGCGAGGCCAGTATCCAGTATAAAGATGAAGATAAGCGATTAGCCGATGTATCTGGAGAAGATGCGGACAAGGTTTACATAGAGCAGATTCTACCAGAAAAGATGAAATGGAATCTGGAAGAAATTAAAAAATTTGGATTTTTTAGAGAAATTGGCACGATGATAAAAACTGTGGTGGCAGTGATGAGGTAGATAATGGAAAAATTTTCAGTTTTAATGTCATTATATATAAAAGAAAAACCGGAATATTTTATTCAATGTATGGACAGTATATTGAATCAGACTATAAAGCCAGATCAGATTGTGATTGTAAAAGATGGGCCATTAACCGAAAATCTGGAAAATGTATTGAAACAATATATGGTTGATAGTCCGACTTTGTATACGATTGTTCCATTAGAAAAAAATGTAGGCTTAGGATTGGCTTTGGCAGAAGGGATAAAACATTGTAGAAATAATCTTGTGGCAAGAATGGATACAGATGATATTGCTGCAAAAAATCGTTTTGAAATTCAATTAAAAGAATTTGAAGATGATCCCCAACTTGATATATGCGGAAGTAATATATTAGAGTTTGAAGAAAACATAAAAAATATTGTTTCAAAAAGAGTTGTACCATTGGATGATGTATCTATAAAAAAATATCAAAAACGTAGAGATGCTTTTAATCATGTAACGGTTATGTATAAAAAAGACATGGTATTAAAAGCGGGAAATTATCAATCATGTTTGCTCATGGAAGATACATTGTTATGGGTACATATGATTCTTGCTGGTGCTAGATGTAAAAATATTGCAGAACCGCTAGTGTATGTACGAGTTGGAAAAGATATGTATGATCGTCGTGGTGGATGGAGCTATTATAAAAAATATAAGACAGGACGGAAAAAAGTTTATGAAACAGGATATATATCAATAGTTGATTATGAAATGACATGTATAGTGCAGTTGATTGTTGCGTTAATTCCAGAAAGTTGGCGAGAATTTGTGTTTAAAAAATTATTAAGAAGATAATGGACTAGGAGAAAAAATAAAATGATACCTAAAATAATACATTATTGTTGGTTTGGAGGTAAGCCATTACCTGAAGATGCAAAGAAATATATAGAATCGTGGGAAAAATATTGTCCAGACTATAAAATATGCAGATGGGATGAAAGTACATTTGATATAAATGAAATTCCGTATGTAAAAGAGGCTTATGAAGCAAAAAAATGGGCATTTATTACCGATTATGTCAGGCTATATGTATTAAAAAATATTGGCGGTATATATATGGATACAGATGTCGAAGTTATAAAGAACTTGGATTGCTTTTTAAATGAAAAAGGATTTTCTGGTTTTGAAAAAATTGATGCTGTACCAACGGGAATTATGGCTGCAGAAAAAAATCATCCATTTATTACCGAATTACTTCATGACTACGATAATTTGCATTTTTTAAAAGATGATGGAACATTAGATTTGACAACAAATGTTGTTAGAATTACTAATATTGCAAAAAAATATGGCTTAAAGTTAAATAATGAAAAACAAACGATCAATGGTTTTACATTTTATCCGAAGGAGTTCTTTTGCCCGAAAAGCAGCAGAACATTAGAAATCAAATTGACGAACAATACATATACAATTCATCATTTTGCGGGCTCTTGGAATACGGAAAATAAGCTCAGAATACTGGTAAAAAAAACATTACCGGTATGGATGTTAAAGTGTATAGTAAAAATAATGGATGAATTAGGTATAAAATAAGAAAAGAGGATATTTTGTAAATGCAGCTGTTAAAAAAAGAATATTTGATGTTACGATTAAAACGGATGTTCACTAGAATGTTTTGGATTCTTCCTTTAAACAATAAAAAACTTTTTTTTTCGAGTTATGAAGGAAAACAGTATTCATGCAATCCAAGGAGCGTGTATGAGGTTATTTTAGAAAAAGAAAGTGATTTAATATATGTATGGGAATATAATAATAAAAATTGTCCGGATAAATTAAAAAAAAATGTTATTATTGTAAAACATAATTCTTTTAACTATTTTTTGCAGTTGCTAACATCAAGATATATAATTACAAATAGTGGTATTTCAGCTTCTATTGCACTTAGAAAAAAACAAGTATGTGTAAATACATGGCATGGCGGTGGGGCTTATAAAAAAGTAGGGATAGCCGTTGATGAAAAAATTAATGGAACTAAAAAAAATGAATTAGAGATAATTGCAAAACAAACAACATATTTTTTGTCAAGTAGTCAAAAGTTCACTGAAATTATGTCAGAATCAACGCTGATAGATCGTGATAAATTTTTAAATATAGGTATGCCTCGCAATGATGTTTTCTTTAATAAAGAAATAATGCAAAGAGTGATAAATGAAACAAAACAAAAATTGCAAATATGTGAAAAAGATAAAATTGTTCTTTTAGCACCTACATATAGGGGATGTGCAGGAAATGCAAATTATTTGACTGTATTACCGAAGGAAAATGAATTACTTGAAGCACTAACCAAAAGATTTGGTGGAAAATGGAAAATTTTATATCGATCACATTACTATAAAAATAAAGAAAATGAGTTCTCTAATTTAATAGATGTTTCAGATTATCCTGATATGCAAGAACTATTATGTATTACAGATGTTTTAATTACAGATTATTCTTCAAGCATTTGGGATTTTTCATTAACATATAAACCGTGTTTTTTGTATGTGCCTGATTTAGATGAATATGTTAGCGAAAGAGGAGAATTTTACACAGATATAATGTCATGGCCGGGAATTGTAGCTAGAAATGATCAAGAATTGCACGATAAAATATTAGAATTTGAATATGGTGAATACGAAAATAAGATTGAAAATCACCACAAAAATTTGAAAAGTTATGAAAAAGGTATAGCAACGAAACAATTAATGTATATTTTAAATATAGATTAGCGAGGCGGTAAAAGTAACGATTTATGGATAAAATAACTAGAATCAATATGATATTTTCAATTGTGTTACAAATTGTAACTATTATAAGTGGATTTATTATACCGAGACAAATATTATTAGCTTTTGGATCTGAAGTAAATGGATTGGTTAATTCTATTACACAATTTTTAAATTATATAAGTTTGATTGAAGGTGGATTGGGTTCAGTAATTATGACAGCACTATATCAACCATTAAATCAAAAAAAGTTTGAACAGGTTAGTAGTATTATTGTTACCAGTAATAATTTCTTCCGGAAAATTGCAAAAATATTCATAGGTTATTTGTTATTAGTTGCAGTATTTTATCCATTAATTGTAAAAACAAACTTTTCTTATGGATTTATTTTTAGTTTAACAATGATATTAGGAATTGGTTTATTTATTCAGTACTATTTTGCAATTACATGGAAATTACTTTTACAAGCCGATCGAAGAGTGTATGTAGCATCAGGAATACAAATACTTGTTATTGTATTAAATACAATTTTTACACTTGGAATGATAAGAGTTGCATCAAATTCGATTCATTTAGTGAAATTGGTAGCTACGCTAGCATTTGTGATACAACCATTATTGTATGATGAATATGTATCTAAATTTTATGTAATTGACAAAGATGCTGATTTGAATGTGAATATTTTAAAAAATAGATGGGATGGTTTTGGAATAAATTTAGCTGCATTTTTAAATAGTAATATAGACGTTATAATTTTGACAATCCTTTCTACATTATCTAATGTTTCAATATACGGAGTTTACTATTTGGTGGTTTCTGGAATAAAAAGTTTAATTGTGTCCATTTCAGCAGGAATAACACCAAGCCTTGGTAAAGATTATTCTATGAAAAGATGGAAAAGTTTGGAAATTCAATTTTCAAAATATGAAAATTTGATTTTATATGTTACTTTTTGTATGTATTCATGTGCGATTGTATTAATTGTTCCATTTGTAAGCAATTACACAAGAGGAATTTATGATGCTAATTATATTCAACCAATTTTTTCAATATTATTAATATTATCATATATGGTTTTTTGTATAAGAGAGCCATATGTCAATATGGCATATGTAGGTAACGCTTATAGAAAAATTAGTAAATATGCATATATAGAGGCACTCATAAATTTAGTATGTTCTTTGCTTTTTGTATATAAGTATGGATTAAATGGAGTAGCATTAGGTACATTTTTTTCTATGACATTTAGAACAATTGTTCAAATTCTATATTTGCAAAAGAATATTTTGTTTCGCGATTCCAAGATAGTTATTGTAAAAATATTTATACATGTTGTGATGTCGTTGATTGGAATAATAAGTGCAGTATATTTTGTTAGAATTAAAGGAGACAACAGCTGGAAAATGTGGGTTTGTGAGGCTATATGTGTTTCGATAATAATTTTTTCTATAAATGCAGTTGGTGCATGGCTAATATTTAATGTAGAAAAAAAATATATTAATAAGGATACTTAATGTAATGAAAATTAGAACAATCGAATGGAAAAAAATGTCTCCTGTTTTAATGACAGTTTTATATTGTACAAGCTACCTGATTAATGATTTTGGATACAGTATATCATTATATGCAGGGATTATTTGCGGTATTAGTATACTATATGCACTGTTTTCATTAAGCTCTAAAAGAAAATTATGTGTAAGTAATCAAATAATTCCCATAACACTTTTGTATGCAATAGTGCTAGTGACATCACTTCACAATTATGATATTGGAGATACTACAAAAAATTATTATTTAATTATTATACTTGCTTCTTTTTTTTCTTTCTTTAATATTACATATGATAAACATGTTAAAAGAATAATTTCAAATATAATTTTTGGAACAGGATTATTTTTTTCAATATTAATATATTTTTATAAATTATTTCCTCAAATTTATCAAACATTAATATTTCCATATTTAATAGATGAGTCGATAGACGAAATACTGTTTGTTACACGACAGGGATATTCTTTGTGTGTATATGGAGATGTAGCGTATACGTTAAATATGATATTGTTTGCAATGTATATTGCACTTTTTGACAATTGTTCGAAACCGCGTTATTTATCAGCTGCGTTTCTATTAGGAAGTATAATAATTAGTCAACGACGTACAGAATTGTTGTTTGGATGTTTTGCGATTTTGGTGACATATTTTTTATGCTTTTATAGATATTTGATTTTATTTATAAAAAAACACATATTGCTATTTATTACATTATTATTTGGAGTAATAGCTGTTACTGCGTTTTTGATTTTATTTTGGATTAATATGCCGGAAAATTTTTTGTCCTCGAATAGGATTTTAATGACAATATATGAAATAAAGAACCATTCAGATATTTCTAATGGCCGTAGTGGTTTATATACTGTAGCATGGAATTTGTTAAAGCAAAATTGGTTAATAGGTATCGGCTGGATGAATTTTTCACATTATTCTATTTTGTCTGGATTGGTAAGAGTAAGAAATGTCCATAATATTTTTTTACAAACGATGGTAGAATGTGGACTTCTAGGAATATTTGTGTTTGTATCTTTGACTTGGGTTATTAAATGTATGAAATATAATTTAAAAAAGGGAAAATATAGTGCTGCTGGGATAGCTATGTTGCTTTATATTTTATTTGCTGGAATGACAGACAATACTTTATATTATCCGTATTTTGGCATAGTATTGTGGGTTTCTTGTTATGTAGGTGGAATAACGGCAAAATCAGAAAAATTTTAATGAAAAGGAGATTTTAACAATATGAATATTGCAGTTATTTTTGCTGGTGGAGTTGGGTCTCGAATGCATAGTAAGATACTTCCAAAACAATTTTTGGAAATGCATGGAAAACCTATTATTGTTCATACCATTGATGTTTTTGAAGCTTCGGATAAAATAGATGGAATTGTAATAGCATGTATTCCAGAGTGGATAAATTATTTGAAAGATATTATAAAAAAATATAATTTGAGCAAGGTAAAAGATATTGTTCCAGGCGGTAGTACAGGGCAGGAATCTATTTATAATGGATTGCTATCAGCAAAAAAAATTGCGGGTGAAGAACCGAGTATAGTTTTAATTCATGATGGGGTTAGACCGCTTATTACAGAAAAAACAATTGCAGATAATATTGACATGGTTCAGAGAAAAGGATCGGCAATTACGTGTGTAAAGGTTAAAGAAACTGTTTTGGTGGTGGATAATAATAATCAAATTGTTAATATTCCGAATCGAAGCAATTCAAGATTAGCTAGAGCTCCTCAGAGTTTTTGGTTGAATGAAATATTAGATGCACATGAAAAGGCAAGAATGGAAAAAATCAATTCATTTATTGATTCATCTTCTATGATGCAATATTATGGTAAAAAGCTGTTTTTGGTTGAAGGTCCAGAGGCTAATATAAAAGTTACTACACCAGAAGATTTTTATGTAATGCGAGCGATGTTAGATGCAAAAGAAAATGCACAGATATATGGAGTGGAAGAATGAAGCATATGTTAAAAGATAGTACTGTTTTAAAAGAAGATTTGGATAGATTAGTATTTAGTGAAAATATAAATTTTGATAAATTGAGAAATAGCAATATTCTAATCACAGGGATTACGGGCCTCATTGGCTCAATGCTGGCAAGATCATTAATATATTTTAATGTTAAAAAAAATTTGAATATTAACATATATGGTGTAGTAAGAAATATTGATAAATTAAATTCTATATATAATGAAGAAGAAATTAGGTCTTTACACATATTATGCGGGGATGTGCTACAAGATTTTAATGAATATATGGATGAAAAAATAAAATTAGATTATATATTTCACGCAGCGAGTATAACTTCATCTCGAACTATGATTACGCAGCCAATAAAGACGATTATAACTTCGGTTGATGGAACCAATAATATTTTGCGAATGGCACATGAAAAGGAGGCTAAGAGTGTTGTATATATTTCATCAATGGAAATGTATGGAAATTTTCTGAATGATAATTTATCAGGAGAAAATTGTACGGAAGAAAAGTTGGGTTATATTGATCCATTGAAAGTTAGAAGTAATTATCCAGAAAGTAAGCGTATGTGTGAAAATTTATGTGTTGCATATGCATCGGAACTTAATGTGCCTGTTAAAATTGCTAGGTTATCACAAACATTTGGAGCGGGTATTTTGCCATGGGAAACAAGGGTTTTTGCACAGTTTGCTAAAAGTGTAATAAAAAATGAAAATATAGTATTACACACTACTGGGAAATCGGAAGGAAATTATTGCTATTTAACTGAAACAATAGAGGGACTTTTTATTGTTTTATTGAATGGAGAGAATGCAGAAGCATATAATGTATCAAATGAAGAAACGCATACAACTATTGAGGATATGGCTCAATTAGTTTGTTCAAAAATAGCGGAGGGTAGAATTAAGGTTATATTTGATATTCCACAAGATAATGTATTTGGATATGCTGCAGAAACAAAATTAAAATTGAATTCGGAAAAACTAAGAACATTAGGTTGGAAACCTAAAATTGGACTTGAAGAAATGTATTTTAGAACCATAAAATATTTACGAGAACAATTATAAATATATAACATTAAAACTTATATGAGGAAAATATTATGTTAAATAAAAAAATAATGTTGGTTTTTGGAACAAGACCAGAAGCAATAAAAATGTGTCCGTTGGTGAAAGAACTTAAGACAAGGAAAAATATAAAAACAGTTGTTTGTGTAACAGGACAGCATCGTGAAATGCTACAACAAGTTTTGGATGTATTTGGAGTAATTCCAGACTATGATTTAGCTATTATGAAAGATAAACAGACACTATTTGATGTTACAACGAATATTTTGAATAAAATAAAAAATGTTCTAGAAAAGGAAAAACCAGATGTCGTGTTGGTTCATGGGGATACTTCTACTACCTTTGTAACTTCGCTTGCGTGTTTTTATTTGCAAATTAAGGTAGGACATGTTGAAGCTGGTCTTAGGACATATGATATTTATTCTCCATATCCGGAGGAGTTTAATCGGCAGGCAGTTTCTATAATTTCAAAATATAATTTTGCACCCACAGAACGTAGTAGAAAGAATTTGATCAATGAAGGAAAAGATGAAAAAACAATTTGGGTAACAGGCAATACAGCGATAGATGCTTTAAATACAACAATTAAACAAGAATACACAGATGAAAATATAGAATGGGCTAAAGGAAAACGGTTGATTATAATCACGGCTCACAGAAGAGAAAATATTGGTGAGCCAATGTATAATATGTTTAGGGCTATAAAAAGAGTTCTTGATGAGCATGATGATGTAAGAGCAATTTATCCAATACATATGAATCCAGTGGTTCGTCATGCGGCAAATGAGATATTTAATGGAGATGAACGAATTCGGATTATTGAACCACTAGATGTATTAGATTTTCATAATTATATGCACCACTGCTATTTGATTCTGACTGATTCTGGTGGAATTCAAGAAGAAGCACCTTCATTAGGAAAACCTGTTCTTGTTATGCGTGATACAACAGAAAGACCTGAAGGTGTTGAAGCAGGTACACTCAAACTGGTTGGAACATCGGAAGAAAACATATATAAAGAATTTTCTGAATTATTAAATAATAGAGAAGAGTACGAAAAGATGGCTTGTGCAAAAAATCCATATGGTGATGGACATGCTTGCAAACGAATTGCAGATATTCTTGAATATGGAGAATTAAAATGTTAACACAAAAATAGGAGAGGTAACGGTGAAACATAACGTATTAAATAAGAAAGATTATTCGATTAGTGCAATTCGTTTATTTGCTATTGTTTCAATAGTTACTTGTCATATTTTACAATATATGAATCTTGAACTTGCATGGTGGTTTAATGTTGGAGTTCAAGTCTTTTTGTGCATATCGGGATGGTTATATGGCGGAAAAAGGATAGATGATTCTTTAAGTTTTATAAAGAAACAGTTCAAAAAAATTTTATTAGATTACTATATTGTTATTATTCCTGTGTTAGTCTTATATTGTTTTTTTGAATCAGAAATCATGAGTAAATCGCTTATATTTAATGTGCTAATTTGCAAGCAAACATTACCTGGTGGTGGACATCTATGGTTTGTTGCAACTATTTTATTTTGCTATATCCTTACACCGATGTTAGCAAAGATTTATGATAACTATGACAGTGAAAAAATTCAAAATTGGTTTGGAGTTACAATTGCTATTTTGGTGGGGTATCATATTATCGGAATGGCGTATATTCCGTATTTTGAAGTCGCAAAAATCAATTGCTTTGTTCTTGGATTTGCCTTGAGGCGTTTGCAAAATAAAAAAGTTAGAGAAAAATTTTGTGTGTATGCAGGATTAATTGTATTGACATTATTTTTTAATGGGATTCAAATTATACATACATATATTAAACCGTTGCCATTGCCATTGTTTTTAGTTGATAGATGGTCTCTGTTCTGTAATTATGCACATACTTTTTTAGGAATTTCATTGTTTATACTTTTTTATGAGATTTTAAATAATATTAAATTCCACAAAATTATAATTCGTTTTTTGAAAGTAGCAGATAAGTATTCATATAATATATATTTGGTACATCAATTTTGGATTTTAAGTTCCGCTACATTAATGGAAAAGTCACCATTTTTAGTAATAAATATTTTTTTGATTATAGGTGCGACTATCATATCGGCAGGAATAGTTAAGCTTGTACATGAAATTTTATTATATATTTTTGATAAATTCAGTTATTGTATAATACAAATAAAAGCTTAATCTTATACCTGTATTAAAGGATCATATGAACATATAAGAGAAAAGTTAGAAGAATATAATCCGGCTTTTGCGTTTATCTATTTAACTAGTAGTAGCAATGAAGCCGGATTGGCCGAGATTTTATATTTTATTTAGTCGTGTTGAAATAAATCTCTCGTATAAACCTTATCTTCCACATCATTTAACATAGAATCATACCGATTAGCAATAATAATTTCGCTCATTTCTTTAAATTTTTTCAGATTATTTACGATTTTACTTCCAAAGAACGTGTCACCGTTACGGAGGATAGGCTCGTAGATGATTACCGTAGCACCTTTGGATTTGATTCGTTCTACGATACCTGGAATGGATGACTGGCGAAAATGATCGGAATTAGGGTTCATAGTTAGGCGGTATACGCCGATAATACAGGATTTTTCATAGGCTGGATTGTAGTTATTTTCATCAGAATAACTATAATATCCGGCCTTTTTTAATACCTGTTCAGCGATAAAATCTTTCCGGGTGCGGTTGGATTCCACGATCGCAGTCATCATATTTTGCGGAACATCGGCATAGTTGGCGAGAAGTTGTTTGGTGTCCTTCGGGAGGCAGTAGCCGCCATAGCCGAAGCTTGGGTTATTATAATGGTTGCCGATCCGTGGATCAAGGCATACGCCATCGATGATATCTTTGGTATTTAATCCCTTGGTTTCGGCATAGGTGTCCAGCTCGTTAAAATAGGAAACCCTGAGAGCCAGATACGTGTTGGCAAAAAGCTTGACTGCCTCCGCCTCGGTATATCCCATGAAAAGGGTATCAATATTTTCTTTAATTGCACCTTCTTGGAGCAGTGCCGCAAAGGTGTGGGCGGCATCAATAGATTCCGGATTCTGTTTGTCCATGCCAACGATAATTCTGCTGGGGTAAAGGTTGTCATAGAGGGCCTTGGACTCCCGCAAAAATTCAGGGCTGAAGAGAATATGGTCATTCTGGAATTTTTGACGGATGGAAGCAGTGAAACCAACGGGAATGGTGGATTTGATGACCATCCACGGCATATGCCCGGTTCCTTCATTGGCCTTTTCCACCAGAGTGATCACGCTTTCCACAGCACTCGTATCGAAATAATTTTTGGCACTGTCATAATTGGTCGGAGCAGCGATGATCACAAAATCAGCTTTCCGATAAGCCTCCCACGCCGGATTGGTTTCATCGCAGGTCTTGGTATTTAATACGCAGGATAAACGAAGATCTTTTTCGGAAAGATACAGCTCAATATAATCATCCTGGATCGGAGAGATCTTATGGTTGATCTTATCGACCTTTTCAGGAATGATATCGATCGCAGTGACTTCATTATGCTGTGCCAGCAGAGTGGCGATCGAAAGCCCGACATAACCGGTTCCCGCAACGGCGATATTCAGTGGGGAAACCTTTTGGCTCTGCCCATAACTTGTTTTTGAGAGAAAAAGACAAAGCTCCGGTACTGGGTGATGGAGTTAATCCAACCACTTCTGAGAAAAACAGGTTTTCAGTGTATGCCGAAGATTTTGCCGGTCATAATACTCAGCTCTTTTTGTCAGAGATGAATAGGGGAAAGAAGTACGAGGACAATTCCAAATTGCTTTTCTTCAAAAATGTGTTTGAATGGCTTATGAATCATATCGTTGTCATTAACCCGAACATTGGTATTTCAAACACAGATGCCTATTATAGCGAGGAGTCTTTGGATACCATCAGCAATTTAATCAAAACCTTTGACACCGGTGTCAGTGAGATCAAAACAAATCACTGTGGAAGAAATGAGCCAGATGCTTCCTAAAGAAGTACTATCGGAGATTTTCAGCACATTAAAGAAACAAATGCAGATGACAAATCTTCCAGAATTAAAAATGACATGGAGAATTGCAGATGGTTTCTTTAATATTCGTATTACCGGTGTGGGTGAACCAGAAATTACAACGCTTGTCTTAAAACATGGAAAGTCGGTATTTGATTTTAGTTTTGATGAGGAATCTGACGGAACGAAGAGACTGTTCGATCTGATAGACATGCTGATGAGTAAAAGAGAAGATGTAGCTTTTGTAGTTGATGAGCTGGAAAGAAGTCTCCATCCTAAGCTGACGGAGCATTTCCTGAAACTGTTTATGGAAGCACATGAGGCCGACAGAGTGCAGCTGGTTTTCACAACACATGAAGATACCATTATGGATCAGGAACTGTTTCGCAGAGATGAAATATGGTTTGTAGAGTGTGAAGAGACGAACGCCAGCAAGATTTATTCCTTGGACAGATTCAAGGAAAGATATGATAAGAAACTGAGTAAAGCTTATTTGGAAGGCCGCTACGGTGCGATTCCGGTATTTAAACAGTTTACTTTCCGAAGGCATACCTAATAGATCAGATTTATGTAGTGTGTCACGTACTTTAGTATTTTTGGACAATATAAGGAATTGCCACGATCACCAGTCCAATAACCACGATTGGAATGAACCTTTGGTGTGTGTTTTAAACGTTCGGTGTAAGAGCTAATAGGTGTTTGCAGATTTAATGTATAAATACCTCCTGATGTGTTATTCTCTTTTTTGCGTGAAAGTTATGAGTTATGAAAAACGCGAACCTGCAAATCAATGCAAGTTCGCGTTTTATGAATTATGGATGGAGATGAATAGGAATAAGATGGGAGATGGAAAAGCAGTGCTTGAAACATGCTAGGAGGATGAGCATAGAATTAAAAAAATGGAGAAGAAATAATAGTCTATTTGATCTTAAAATTTCCGAATACAAGAACCAGACTAATAAAAATGAGAAATAATCACAAAATAATTGACATAATACACGTAAAAATGTATATTATAAGAACGGAGGTGCAATAACATGTTGGTACAATTTAAAATGAAAAATGTTCTCTCCTTTAAGGAAGAAACGATTTTTGATATGACAGCAATTAGCGCTTATAAAGAACATGTATCGAACCTGATTGATATAGATAAAAAGGAAAAGTTTCTCAGGGTGGCAGCTATTTATGGAGCCAATGCTAGTGGTAAGTCTAATTTTGTTTGTGCAATGCGTTTTTTTCAGAGGATTATTGTAGAATCTTTGAATAATGTTGACGACGGTGCTGAGCCTATTCTTGAAAAATACAGTATGCCATTTTCATTTGAAGATAAAATGGAAAATTCGGAATTTGAGATTGTGGAGATTATAGATAATGAAGAGTACCAATATGGATTTGAGTACAATTCTGAGTCGATTGTAATGGAATGGCTATATAGAAAGAACTTAGATACGAACCGTAAAGTGACGATTTTTGAAAGAACAACACAAGAAGTGAACTTAGGGGCCTCTGTTAGAAAAGAGTGTGAGGTGTATAAAGACCAAATCCCATCAGAAACATTAGTGCTCTCCTTTTTTAATAAGCTGAAGTTAAAGACAGATATTTATAAAAAGGTGTATACCGGTATTATGGATATACTTGTACTTTCATCAGATGCATGCGAAAATACAGGAGTTTTAAATGCTATTTTGCCTCAGATTATTGATAATGAAAAAGAAGAACTATTAGAATTTCTTGCGGCGATTGATACTGGTATAAAGAATATTTCTTACGATGAGAATGAAAAAGAAATTATTTTTTATACATTCCACAAAGGCGCAGATGGAGAAATGTATCCTTTGAATTTATATAATGAATCAGAGGGAACGATAAAAAGTATCATGCTTTTTATTTATGCTAAAACGGCAATCTATAAAGACGGAATGATTGTAATCGATGAATTAAATGTAAAATTGCATCCGTTATTACTGAAGTTTATTATTGATTTATTTTATAATAATGATTCAAAGGCTCAATTGATCTATACCACACATGATACAACATTGATGGATAAGAAATTCTTTAGAAGGGATCAGATCTGGTTTGTACAGAAAGATGATTTGGGGCATTCGGAATTATGTGCGTTGTCAGATTTTAAGGTGAGATCAGATGCATCTTTTGAAAAGGATTATTTGTCAGGTGTATATGGAGGAATTCCATTTCTTAAAGATTTTTCCTTGAAAGCAGGTGAATAGCTTTGGGAACAGATGATTTATTTAAAAAGCGTAGGGCGAAACGAAAGAGCCGCTCTATTTTAAAGAAATACAAAAGAAAATCAAGGAAAAGATGAATGGACGAATCGATATTGTTGAAACTCCTGTGATTGATATATATGGGAAAGGCTGTGGAACAGGTAAATTGATTGAGACCACAGAACAATTGGTAAAAGATTCAAAAGTACTCTATCAAAATGTGTGGATTGTGTTTGATAAAGATGATTTTGAAGATTTTGATGAAGCGATTCGTTTAGGAAAAGAAAAAGGATATCAGATCGGGTGGAGTAATCAATCATTTGAATACTGGCTTTATTTGCATTTTAATTATGGTGATACTGCGCTGCATAGAGATAACTGGTATGAAAAGTTAGATGATATTTTTAAACAGTATTGCTTGGGGGATGGACGGTATCGTAAAAATTATGAGGAAATTTATGATTTGGTTGATACATATGATGGAGTAAACACTGCTATAAAAAATGCAAAGCGACGGATGACAGGATTTTGTGAAAAAAGTGATGTGCCATCAAAGTATGATCCTGGAACAATGGTGTATAGGTTAGTGGAGCAGTTAAAGCAATATTTGGATGAATAGTAGATAGCTTTCTTCATAAGCATATATCGAAAGATGTCGATATATGCTTACGAAAGAGAGATAAGTTAGAATTTTCAGCCATGTTTACATTCCGAAACACCGCCGAGATGTGGGAAAAATGAATGTATAACCGTAGGAACTAGATCACATTGAATGCGGTCATTTCTCTCGTGCCAAGTGTACTTGCCTTTCCGATAAGCAGCAACACGCTTTTTGGTCCAATGGTTATAATTCAGGTAATTAATGGAATTCCAGAGTTCAGCACATAAGCGATCACATTCAGAAAAATTTTTATAGCGTTTTGTACTCATTTGAGTCAGACAAACAGTGCCAATCGTACACTGACGTGGATCTAGCATGCCATCTATGTAAGGCATGCTTGGTAGATCAAATTTATGTAGTGCGTCAAGGATAGTGTCATTATGTTTAGGGCAATATATAGAATTGCCACGTTCGCCGGTCCAATATCCACGATCAGACTGGACTTTGGGCGTGTGTTTTAGCCGATCTTCAATAGAACTGATTGGTGGTTGCAAGTTTAAAATGTTCATAATTATTACCTCCGAGTGATTATTCTCTTTTTCGAAAAGAAAAAGCGTGAAACTGCTTTGAGGGGCAGATTCACGCTTTAAATGTGGTTTTGGGGTAAAAAAATCGTAAATCAAAGGGGAAGAAGATTGACAAAACATGAGAATCATACATAATTACAGAAAAAGACACTTAGATGACCAGTGAATGAAGGAGAAAACATTTTGGAAAAATGGATTAAACGACGGAAAGAAATCAGTAGCGTTGAGATAGTAGCAATAGTTGTGGCAATATTGTTGCTTTTGATTGGTGGCGTCTGTGATGTTGCTGTAAAAATGGGATATATACTTATACATGTGAAGGCTTTTGAAGATGTGTCATTAGCAGTGCTGCAAATGCAGGCCAGTATTACTGTGTTGACCCTAAGTATCATTGCATTATTATCTGGTAATATATCGGATTCCTATATGGGAGTGTCTGTAAGTTCTTATTTTCTCGAAAAGCGTCCGCCTTATTTGAAACAAAAGAGAATCATTATCCTGGAATTTATATTATTGTTAGAATGCCTTTGCGACCATTTATTAGGGCTATATAATTTAGTCATTGCGACTTTTGTTGTGGCGATAATTTTCATAACAGTTTCGATCTATGAAGTGTATTCAATTTATTATGGAAAAGGAGACACGGAAGAAGAAATTGAAAATTATGTGGAGTATTTATTTGGGGAAGGGAAACTATATGGTGAATATGGAAAGAATTTTCTTAAAGATTGGAAAGCAAATGTAGAAAAACAATCGACGGAAGAATATGACAAATATTGTGAATTATTTTTAAGATTGACCAATAGGATATTAAATAAGGAAACTGATATAAAAGAAGTAAATTCATTAAATGAAGATATGGCGAGGTTTTTGCTAACTAGTGATAATGAAAATGCTAGGATAAAAGGAATAAAATTTGTAAGAGAATGTTATGAGAATATGTACCGATGGTTATCTGGAAATGAGGAAATTCAGTTTGAAAGTCCATTTGAATTAATTGGTCGAGTTTCAAGAGAATGGCATTCAGCAGTAGATAGACTAGAAGCAGAAAAAATTGAAAATTTATTGAATTGGGAAAATTTTTCAAAATTAATTATAAAAATTGCATCTTGGAATGCATATTCAGACCAATGCGGAGATGGTGATATTAGTGAGGTGGGCAGATTAGCAATTGGATGGGGAAGTTATATTGCAAGACAAAAGCAAAAAGGAAATATTGTTAATAACAAGGTATGGGAGAGATCAGCTGATATTAAATATGGATATCATATTTGGGATACATGCAATGTGAAACGTGAATTTTATTTAGAGGTATTAGCAGTAAGGGATTTTAATCTTTGCTATGGATATTTGCTGAATGGACAAAGTGATCTAATAAAAAATATGATTTTTATTGGTGGGATAGGAGAAAAGTATTGGATAGAAGATAAGACAGTGGTACTTGTCATTATGCTGGTTCACTGTTATATGTATTATCTTGCATATCGAGAGACCCCACTTTGTATAGATGAAAAAATTCAAAAGAATGTGAAAACTGTGCTTTCGTCACCTGAAGTGGTTGGGATTGTAGGATCTTTTTATCGAAAATTGGATGATAACTTGCTAGAACCATTGATTTTGCAGAAAATGGAAAAAATATTAGAGAAATATGAACTATTTCCAGAGCATTCTAATGGAAAGATGATGATTCTTCGTGATGTTGTAAGAGATTATTTTCTGTTTAGTATTTTGTATGTTAATCAATACACACCTAGAAGAGAAAACTTATTGGAAAAATTGAATTTTGATATTTATCAAGCGTACCTATACATGCCAGATAAACAGAGATTATCAAAATCATTTTTAGAATTGGATCAGCTTTTTACACAAGACTCATATTCAAAAGAAGACAGAGGTACAAAAATAAATGGAATGATTAATGAGTTTAATAAAGTAATGAAAGAAAAATACAAGAAAAAGATTATGAAAGAGGCGGAGAAAAGTCAGGTTAAATATGAAATTGAAAATGAAAAGAAAGAAATAGAGGAAAAACTGAAAGGAATAATCACAGATAAGATAACAGGATCGTTGATGAAAGAAAGCCCTAACGATTATGAAATACAGAGATACAAAAAGATTTTAGTATTTCAGTGCAATGATTATACCAGATTGGTAAATGAACATGTAGGAACAGATTACTGTTTCTATATTATTAGCAACTTTGAAAAATGGTTAGAAAAGGAATTAAAGAATACTTATAAAATAGAAAGTATAAGTGAAAAACAATTTGAATCGAAGGAAGCATTTGATAAATATTTAAAAGAAAATGGTTTTGATGTGCTAATTGGATCAGAAGAGATTTTTGAAGGAATAAAGAGTAATAAAATAATATTACCTGGTTTTGGATATGGATTAGCTACTAATAGGGAACGGTTTCATCTCTATATTGAAAATGTGTATGTTGATGTTAAATCTGGTACAATTGAGGACACGGACGCTGTTAAGAATGATGAGACAGGACAATATGAGTATTCTCCAACAAATGGAGTTATAATTAGTTTTGATGAAAATGAACTGAAAAGTTATATTCACAATGAACGTAAGGTAATAAGAGTTTATTTTGATGTTGTGTTAGAAGTTAGAGAAGAAATGGGAAGTAGTGCTTGTGTTATAGTTGATGAATTTTAGAGTGCTAATTTGGCTAAGATAATGGTATTGCAAATGAGGATCTGATGAAAGTGGCGGGAAAGGAGAAAAAGTATTAGCTCATACAAATGCAAAAAGATGTGATCCGGAACTTCCGGATTTGTTATAAATTCAACTTGTTGTTTGCCCTGTTAAATGGTAAAATCAAGATACAATGGGTGAGTTGTAACCTCATGATTGAGAAACCGTTTAAGAAAGGAGTCTGAAAAGCATGGGAAGATTTGTGAACCCAGACAACAGTGCGTTTCAGGTTGCTCTTAACTCCAGAATATATGTGGACAAGACGGGCTTGATAGAGTACACAAACAGTGTCCTCGATACGACGAATGCTTATATCTGCAATAGTCGCCCGCGCCGGTTTGGAAAGTCATATGCAGCGAACATGTTGGCAGCGTATTACAGTAAGGGCGCAGATTCTGAGCAGATGTTTTCTGGATTGAGGATAAGCAAGGATGCTGATTTTAAGAAGCATCTCAATAAATACGATGTGATCCATATCGATATTCAGTGGTTTTTAGCAAACTGTGACGATGTTAACAATGTGGTGAAGTATGTCACAGAGGCAGTTCTGGCTGAATTGCGGGAGGTTTATCCTGGGATTCTTCCGATTGAAGTGTTTGGCTTACCTGATGCACTTTCAAGAATCAAAGATAAGACGGGACAGAAGTTTATCGTCATCATTGATGAATGGGATGTACTCATTCGTGATGAGGCAGCCAATAACAAAGCACAGGATGAGTATATAAACTTTCTGCGAGGGATGTTCAAGGGAACAGAACCCACAAAGTATATTCAACTGGCATATCTTACGGGCATTCTTCCAATAAAAAAGGAAAAAACGCAGTCAGCACTGAACAATTTTGATGAGTTTTCCATGCTGAGTGCTGGCGACCTTGCACCGTATGTCGGTTTTACTGAGAAGGAAGTGAAGGAACTGGCAGAAGAATATCATCAGGATTGCGATGAAGTAAAGCGTTGGTATGACGGATATCTGCTGAATGAATATCAAGTCTATAACCCACAGGCAGTTGTCAGTGTGATGCTCCGAGGGGAATTCAAAAGATATTGGTCGGAAACTGCTTCTTACGATGCAATTGTGCCGCTGATCAACATGAATTACGATGGACTGAAAAATGCTATCATTGAGATGATCTCCGGTGCAGAAGTCAGGGTGAACACGGCAACCTTTAAAAATGACACAGTAAACATCAAGAGCAAGGATGATGTGTTGACCTATATGATTCATTTGGGATACCTTGGGTACAATCAAAAACTGAAGACTGCTTTTGTACCGAATGAAGAAATCCGTCAGGAACTCACAGATGCTGTTGAAAGTAGGCGCTGGAGTGAAATGCTGGAATTCCAGAAAGATTCTGAACGTTTACTTGATGCCACACTGGATATGGATGGAACAGCAGTTTCCACACAAATTGAAAGAATCCATAATGCGTATGTGTCCTCTGTTCAGTATAACAATGAAAACTCGCTGAGCAGTGTATTGGCGATTGCGTATTTGAGCGCAATGCAGTATTACTTTAAACCTGTTCGAGAATTGCCGACAGGTCGTGGGTTTGCTGATTTTGTCTTTATCCCAAAGCCAGAGTATAAAAGCACATATCCGGCGCTGGTTGTGGAACTTAAGTGGAATAAAGATTCCACAATAGCTTTACAGCAGATTAAGAATAAGGGATATCCAGAATCCATTTTGAACTACACTGGTGAAATTCTCCTTATTGGAATTAATTACGATAAAACCAGCAAAGAACATCAATGTCTGATTGAAAAATATGAGAAAGAATGACCTTTCCGGCTCACCGATGTACTGTAAGCTTTTACCTGGTACGTTGGCGGGCTTTTATTAAAAGATATTATTCTTGTTTGGGTACAGAATTCATGGTATCATAAAAGCAATTAATAAGTCTGTGGGTAGCTATGTGAAAGGAGTGGCAAAGATGAGAACAATAAACATTCCTGTTGGCATTTCGGATTTTGAAAAGATCCGAGGTAATGGTTTCTACTATATCGATAAATCTGGATTAATCGCAGAGATTTTGGAAACAAACGCAGAAGTGACACTGATCACTCGCCCCAGACGCTTTGGCAAAACCCTGGGCATGAGTATGCTGGAAAACTTTTTTGATATCCGCAAAAACAGCCGAAAATTGTTTGAAGGATTGGAGATTGCTAAAAATCAGACGATATGCGATGAATGGATGAACCAATATCCTACTATTTTTGTCTCATTCCGGCAGGTGGATGGACTAGATTTCACTGGCGCTTATGATATGCTCACATGGGTGATTTCGGAACTGTATAAGAAGCATTTGTATTTGCTGGAAAGTGATCGGATCAACGAATGCGATAAAGAGATTGCAAGACAGCTCATACGGGGAAATGCTTCTTTAAAGGATACGAAAGGAAGTCTGATGCTGCTCACAAGACTATTGCAGCAATATTATGGAAAACCTGTGATTCTCCTGATAGACGAGTACGATGTACCAGTTGCAAAAGCGAATAACAATGGTTACTACAAAGAAATGTTGGATGTCATGAAAGGCTTGATGCAGGCATTGAAAGATAATCAGGCCCTTCGTTTTGCTATTATTACAGGCTGTTTGAAAATCGCGAAAGAGAGTATTTTTACTGGAACCAATAATTTTGTATCGGATACAATCACGAATTCTCGATTAAATGAGTATTTCGGCTTTGTACAAAGGGAAGTTGATCAGTTGTTACAGGATGCTGATTTGATGGAGCGGGCTGATCGCATGAAGGAATGGTATGATGGCTACCATTTTGGGGATTTTGATGTTTACTGCCCATGGGATGTGATGAATTATCTGCTGGAGTTGCAGCGCAATCCAAAGGCGAAACCCATCAGCTACTGGAAAAACACCAGTGATAATGCGATCATTCGCTCTTTTATTGATTATGCTGGAAGTAATATTACCAAGAAACTTGAAACGCTGATGGCGGGCGGCTGTATTGTTCAGCGGGTGGATGAAAATCTGACTTATGATTATCTGCATTCTTCAGAAGATAATCTTTGGAGTATGCTGTATTTGACAGGGTATTTGACCAGAGCGCGTGAGGACGATTATAAGGACGAAATACCGGAAGGTATGGTTGCACTTATGATCCCCAATGCGGAGATCAGGGAAATTTTCGAGACAACCGTAATCAAATGGTTTGATGACAGTGCTAAGAAGTGGAATCGGAATGCGCTATTTGATGCGGTTTGGAACGGTGACAGCGATGGGATTACGAAAGAAATGAACGCCTTATTGCGGCGAACAATCAGCTATCATGATTATCGAGAGGATTTTTACCATGCCTTCCTTGCAGGTATTTTTACCGGTGCTGGCTATATGGTGGATTCCAATAAGGAGCATGGCGAAGGACGAAGTGATGTGGTTGTTTATGATTCCATCAATGGACGCGTGGCGATTTTTGAGGCAAAGTACACAAAAGTTCTGAATAACCTGGAAGCTGAGTGCGATATGGCCCTGCAGCAGATTGATGACCGGATGTATGCAAAAGAGTATGAGGATGATTATGATCAGATTCTCTGCTATGGTATTTCCTTCTTTAAAAAGCGCTGTATGGTGAAGAAAAAGTAATTTCTGATATACTCGTAAGAAACTAACCCATGAGTTACTTCCTTACGAGTATATGATTTTAAGAAAAATAAGTTGCAATCTGCCGTATTTCTAAAAACTCATCCACATTTTCGCTCACATCTTTCCATTTCAATACAACATCTGCGCATGCATTTTTTTGATAAAATTCCAGGGCAAGAGCGCATGCGGCTTCTCGGCTTAAGGTTTTATGAATCGCTGTTTTTTCGTCATCTTCTTTTGTGATGACAGTTTCTTCTAATAACTGATTCAGCTTCAGATTGATGAAGTCAATATTTTCAGAAGTAAGCAGATTCATTTTCGCTGCCTTTAGCAGGAATCGCATCAAAGCAAGTTCGGTTTCAAAGTCCGCATGAAGCAGACGTATGGAAAAGATTTCACAGCTTTTTTTGATGAACCGCAGCATGACAGAATTTTCATCCGGCATCTTTTTACTATGTGATATCCGATTTAATAGTTTATTTGCCAAATGAATGCTTTCGGCATTGCACATCCACAAATCATGTTCCAGTTTCTTGGAATCACAATCGTTTTGCGCATGAAGCTCCGATGCTGCGATTTCAAGAGCAACTGCGCTTCCGTAGGCTTCTTTCACGACCTGCTTCAGCTTCTGGTAAGCCTGTTCTTCTGGCTCACTCATCTGATAATGTTCTTTTTCCCACATGGAAATGAGGAGTCTTAGGGCAAAGATACAACATTGACGAAGTCGCTCTTCAGCGCCAAAGGCACTGTGCTTCCAGTGAACCATTGCCTGGATCAATGTTTCTAATGTATTCATCCATTCTATGGTATTCAGACTTGTAAAATCAATGTCATCAACAGCCCAAAGTAATTCAGCGTATTCTCCGCCACATCGATCGCTGAAGTGTGCCTGGCTGCTGTCCTGCTTCATAAGTTCGCAAGTGTTTTCTATCATTGCTTTTAAACATACCGGATCATTCTCTTTCAGGCGATAGAGAATATAGACAGAGCGGAGGTCATTTTCCTTTTCTAATTGTTGGATCAAGTATTGTTTATCATTTTCGTCCAGTTCTATTAACTGCCACAGTGTTATGAACCGATTCTTTGCGCCCGAACGAATGAACTCATTCTCTGATTCAAGCTGCTGCTTTAGCTGTGGAAGAATATTGTAATACAAATCCGGTGCCATTTGATGTTTTTTCGTAGGAACGCTTATATCGTTTAACGGATCATGATATTTTGAAAATTGATCGGAAGCAACCGGAAAACGAAGTAACTTATGAATTCGTTCCCATTGCTGCTCTGGTGTATATGCGTGGACAACTCCTTTTAATAGCGAACCAATACCCGGGAGCTCCGTCTGTCTGTTACTTAAGCATAACTTCAGAAGCAAATCCAGCAATTCATCCAATACTCCAACCGAACATTTATAGGTAAAGCGGAAAAGAATTTCCGGTAAAACTTTCGCAGCCTGTTCATAAACAGACTTTGGAACCCAGAGATCGTCTCCTTTTAACTGTTCGATCACACGTTCAAATAGGTGCAGATAATCGTGAACGTCCTCGTCTGCCTGCTGCTGCGTAAGCAGAGCCAGATCTGCTCTTCCAAACAGGTAATCAATATATTTGGTCTCTTGTGAAATAAGCATCTGTACCAGACACCAGTATGGATAATAACGATATAACCGTTTGATAGAGCCCTCAAAACCTCCGGCACAGGTAACATTTCCGATCCGAAATGTATGGCCTGTCTGTTCAAAAAATCTCCAATATTCCATAGAAGTATAAATATCGGCATTATCACGACCAAAATGCATGGAATAAGTTTTACTAAGATTATATTGATATTTTATCGTCTGTGGTGGTGTGATATGTTGTTCTGCTTTTAAGTGCCAGTCATACTTACTATTTTCATCCCACCAGGAAACGGCATTGGCTTGATGAATGCATTTTTCAAGGTTTGCGCTATTGCCATATTTCATGGTATCTGCCTGATGAATGAAATTCACCAGCGATACGCAGCTTTCTTCTATGGACGCAAGATAAACATTTTGTCCATCCTTCATCAGCTGTTTCCGCACGGTGATCAGATCTTTCATCAACAGATCGATCGCCTTTTCATTTTCTCCGATAGCAGAGTACAGATAGGCTTTGATGATCGGCCAGTAGACATCGCCTTCTGAAATATTCCATTTTTCCAGGCGTTCTTCCAGGTCTTTTGCTTCAAAACGAAACAGATGCAATCGACATTCTTCTGCGCAAAGGAATTGCCGGTCCTCATAATTTAACTGTTCCTCATGAATCGATTTCTTACATGCCTCCACTTGTTCCCAATTACCAAGCTCCCGGTAGGTACGCAGCAAATGAAGATAGATTGTCTGTGTTTTGACCCGAATTTCTTTCGTTACTTCCTGTTCCTGCTGACCTGCTTCCAATAGACTCCAAAAGCATTCTGCTGTTTGCGATAAAATAGGACGTCCTGCAATATCTAAAAACTTCACGTACTCATACATATAATCAACCTGGGCAGGATATGAAAGTTTATCAATTTTTCCAAGGGGATCAAAGTGATCAATCATATAGCTGGTTTTACTCTTCAAATCCCATGGAAGGAAAATCCAACCTGGATAGCTCAAACATAGCCGATGCATTTGTTCAATATTGGATTCAAAAGTGGAATCTTTACATTCCTCGCCCCAATTGAACCAACTTAGCTTGGTTGTTTTTTTATCAACGCAAGCCCTTAAGCGAGCAAAAAAGGCATCCAGACGCTCCACAATGCTTTTGGATGGCCAAAGCTCCTGCAGATCGACTACAATAATATTTTTCTCAAAATAAAGCCGTTTCTGGGCTTCTGCCACATGAGTGACCGCTATCATATAGATCTTCTGAGAACTGCTTTTGGACAGATGATCGTGGATCCAGCCAATCCATCGGATGAAATTGGGGTCCTCACAGGAAAATCCAATCATGCAAAAAACATTTTCCAAAAGGGACTGCTGTACGGTATTCACCATAGGAGCGAATTTGACCGGATACGTCCGATAATCTTCTTCGGTGATAATAAATGGTCTATGAGAAGGAAAAGAACCATGCAGTTTCACGATTCTGGGCGCATTGCTGCTATTTACTAAATCTTCCTGACATACCACGACATTGTACCGACGGTTTGTGATCTGATCGGCGGTACGTTCCAATAATGTGTCATAATTGGTTGTAAATACATCACACCATGGAAGTTCCATTAATTTTTTATATAGCCTGGACGGTACAAAATCCTCATCCGGAACTGCCTGCTTTAATATTTTTTCCAGTCCTGGCCGTCCAACCATAATCTCGACTTCTTCCGCCAGGCGCAGGGAACTACAGTAATTTTTTCCCGGATACTCACTGTCACCATACAATTTCTCATAAAACAGATCCGAAAGCTGGTTCCAATTCAAAAATTCACGACCGGCAGTGCTGATTTTTTCAGCATTTTTAGAAAAACCAGCTCCGACCATAACCGCAGCATGATCATCCGCCAGTGCCTGTCCGATTTCTAAAATATATTGTTCTTCTGTATACATAAATTTTGCAAACCACCTTTTTCGATACACGTTCTATTGATATCATTTATAAATAATTTTACCATCCAGAAGGTGAAATAGCAAGGAAACGTCTCTGGACGCAGCCACCATTTTGCCTTACAATAATAGTAAGCGAGGTACGCCTATGATAAAACAACTCAAGAACTATTTCTATGAAAGATTTACCGATTCCACCATCAGCCCACCGAATTTTCTTCCTATGATTGTTACAACCATGGACAAAGCCACGCAGCTTATGGAAGGAAAATTAGAAATGCCGCCGATGCTTTCACGGGAACAGGTGGAAGCTTTGGAAGCGGAAATCCGGAGAAAGTATCCCGTATTGCCGGAAAAGGAATCTATCACGAAAGGATATCTGATCAATACTGCAGATCTGTATACCCTTGGATTTTCTATGATTCCATTGGTATTTGACCAGGGACGTTTTGTGAAGTCGGATCGGAAGCTTTTAAAAGAAGGAGATACTGCGGTGATTTTCCTGCAGCCACAGCTGTTTTTTCAGCAATTGCAGGTGCAGGTTCAGCAGATATTCCCTAATTTACGCTATTTGGAGCTGGCAGCGGCGGAATATCCCAGAAATGCCAGTCAACAGGTAGAAGACTGGAATTTATTTGCGAAGCCGCGAAAGGATCACTGGAAACGCGAATTTCTTGTTATGGCCCGTTTCAATCATAACCTGGCAGTGTCTAACAGTAATCCTGTGAACTCTCAATCTTTTGTGCTTGAAAATATGTCTTCAATGGCTGTTCTGGTTCCTGTCCGTGATCTGGTGCAAGGGCATTTTCCTGAGATTTTCCGTGATCAGCAGCTTTTAGATTATATGAAAGCGTTTCATTTTCAGAAGAAAGAAATTCAGAACCATATATTCCGTGTTGCGGCAAATGTGATGGAAATTACGCCGATTGCTCTATGGATTGAGCGGTTTCAGACAATATTAGCGCCAGAACAATGGATCGTGAATACCATTACAGAGAAACTGATCGCCGACGGAGCATCAATGCCACGCCTGATTTTTCACCATGTCAATGGCGTAGAAAAAATCATGATCGGTATCAACCGGCTGGAATTTCGTTTTCAGTTTTGGACAGAAAAAGAACACAGCATCGTTGAAAACTGCTTAAAACTAATTGATGAAAATATCCAGACACGGTACTGCCATATGGATGTGGAAACCAATGCTAATCTTGGCACTATCCGGGAATATCAGGTCCTCAAAACAGAGCATTTTCTCCAGTCGAGAACATTTCGTCATGATGGAATCTTTTCGAAGGAATTGCTGGAAATGGATTATTGCGTTCATCCGAATATCCTTGGTATAAATGGAGCCCAGAAAGCGTGGCATTACTGTATCCACACATTTACGCCGGAAAATGAGCATTTTATGTGGTATTCTTCGTCTGATGTCATGGACTTTTTTGACCAGAAAACATCCGCTCACCAGAAACGGATTGCATACTTATTGAAAGGACACGCTTATGCCAGATATCAAAAAATTTCCAAATATCATTGAAGCTATGAAATATCTGGAACCGGGCCATCTCCTGACGCAATGTCTGGAGCGGGATGGTGTGGCGATCAACTATCAGAGCAATATGCCGGTATCGATGCCGGATGGAAGAATTGCCCTTCTCTGTCCATCTCCGAATCCTAATTATTATCGTGGAGAAAATGGCGTTTATCCAAGCTGTAAATCCAGTCTCTACCGGATCGCGAAACGCGAAGATCAGATCTGCGCCCTGGCGAAGACTTATGAATTTATGTGTTTTCTGCTGACACTAGGGGAAGTACAGTCGTATTTGTACCATAACCTGTGGTATGATCCGTGGGCCATCGCCCAGCACTACGAATTTGCCACTCCTATGATCGATCTGACTCACGAAATTGCAGTTGCGGCATTTTTCGCCACTCACCGTTATGACCGTGTGACCAAAAGTTACCAGCTGATGCGGGAAGGCGTTGGTCAGATCCGCTGGATCATCCAGCCGCCGATGATGCCACAGGATCCGAATCTGTGTCCCATTGGCGTTCAGCCTTTTTCCCGCCCAAGCAATCAATATGGGTACGGGTACTGGATCCCAGAAGATGATGATTTTAAGAATCATTCGGAACTGATCCAGTTTGAGCAGGATTATCAGGTCAATTACCGCTTAAAAACTGCTATGACCGGCCCGGAAACCATGTATTTTCCCAATGAAAAAATCGCCCAGATGGCATTGATCATAAAAAATGAAAATGTAATTACCAATTGTGCCATAGACACATTTATTCAAGATATTACAGATGGTAATTCTTATATTACTCCGGCACCTTCCAGGGATGAAATACTGGATATTTTAAAGCAAAAAGGGGTCTTTCTGGTAGATGCTCCCGTGATCTGCCCAGAAGCCATTCCCACTCGAACAAATCCATTTAAAATCGACCGGAAATTAGTCCTGGCACCGGCATATAAAAATAAATAGCTCTGAAAATTTCTCTTTCATTTTCCCAAGAAACCCGTAAGAATTCTTTCGTTGACCCCCAGATAAATATAGAGTACCATAGCATATGTAGAAAACTGGAGGCGATATACATGAAAAAATTATTCTACGCGGTAACGGGTGCGGTTTTTCTTGGGCTTACGGCACCGGTGATAGGAACGACAGGAGAAGCCTGGGCGGAGGAAGTGACCGGGCCGGATGCGCTGGTTCCAGAAGGGTACCGGAATGGAGAGCAGGGCCGGGATGCGGTGAAGGAAATCGGACCGGGTATCCGGGACGAGGAGAATGTGAGCAGTGCAGTTGGTAATGCGTTGATCCCTTCTAATGATTTTTTGGATGCGATGATCCCAAATCCGGTGGTGAAACCAGTGGAGAAATATACTTATGACCAGATGGTGGCGGATATCAATGCCCTGAAAGAGCGGTACGGCGATAAAATGCAGGTCAATGTGATCGGCAGATCCCAGGATGGACGGGACATCTACGAGGTGATCGTGGGAAATGTCAATGCGCCGAAGCATATTCTGATGCAGGGTGCGATCCATGCGAGAGAGTATATGACGCCGCTTCTGATGATGAAGCAGCTGGAGACGGCGTTGAATTTTTATGATACGGGTCATTATGACAATACAGCCCTTTCGGATCTGTTTCAGCAGGTGGCGGTTCACATGATTCCTATGAGTAATCCGGACGGAGTGACCCTGGCCCAGTCGGGACTGAATGGAATCCGGTCGGATTTCTTAAAGCAGACGATCCTGACGGCATACGCGAAAGATAAGGAGCTTGGAAGAACCACTCTTGATATGGATAAGTATTTAACAATCTGGAAAAGTAATGCAGCAGGCGTGGATCTAAACCATAACTTCCCGACAGACTGGGAGGGGGTGACTTCTACGGCGGTCAGCGCGTCTTATTCCGGGTATAAGGGAACAGCAGCGTTGTCGGAGCCGGAGAGCCAGGCACTGGCGGCTATGGCGGATAAGTACCCGTGGGCAGCGACGATCAGCTACCATTCCATGGGCAATATCATCTACTGGGATACCAATACCAGCAGGGTGAAGGATGCGTCCAAGGCATTGGCAGACAGCCTGGGAACTGTGACTGGTTATAAATTGGATGGAAGTGACGGTAAAGGTGGTTATAAAGACTGGATGCAGTCCAAGGACAATCCGGTGGCTGGCGTGACCATTGAGGTGGGAAGTGTGGCATGTCCTTTGCCGCTCAGTGAATTTGACAAGGTATGGAAACAGAATAAGGCAGTCTGGGTGCAGGCCATGAAGTTTGTGGCGACAAAATAATGGTCAGACCGATAACTCTGGTGATATCGTACATGGGCTGTTTGCGCAACGCGTGAACAGTAACCATGGGTCGGCATAATTACCGGAACATAATTACCGGAACACAGGCGAAAACGGGTTGTAATTTGTCAGAACAAGCGGTATAATATTTTACAGTATGTAAAAATCCGGGCACATGCCCGTAGAACAATATAGGAGTGTTTTGAATTATGACAAAGATAAGAACCAGATACGCACCAAGCCCAACAGGAAGAATGCACGTAGGCAACTTAAGAACTGCATTATACGCATACCTGATCGCAAAGCATGAGGGTGGAGATTTCCTTCTTCGTATTGAAGATACAGACCAGGAGCGTTTTGTAGAGGGCGCAACTGAGATCATTTACCGGACACTGGAAGAGACTGGTCTGGTACATGATGAGGGCCCGGATAAAGACGGTGGTGTTGGCCCATATGTACAGAGTGAGCGCCAGAAAGCAGGCATTTACCTGGAGTATGCGAAAAAACTGATCGATAAAGGCGAGGCTTATTACTGCTTCTGTGACCAGGAGCGTCTGAACTCCTTAAAGCATGTGGTAAATGGCGAGGAGATCATGACCTATGATAAGCATTGTCTGCATCTTTCCAAGGAAGAGATCGAGGCGAATTTGGCAGCAGGCAAGCCATATGTCATTCGTCAGAATAACCCGACAGAGGGAACTACAACCTTCCATGATGAGATCTACGGAGATATTACGGTTGATAACTCCGAGTTAGACGATATGGTTCTGATCAAATCGGATGGTTATCCAACCTACAACTTCGCAAACGTAGTAGACGACCACCTGATGGGCATCACCCATGTGGTAAGAGGCAATGAGTATCTGTCTTCTTCCCCAAAATACAACCGCCTGTATGACGCATTTGGCTGGGAAGTTCCGGTTTATGTACATTGCCCACTGATCACGAATGAGGAACATAAGAAGTTAAGCAAGAGAAGCGGACATGCTTCCTACGAGGATCTGATCGAGCAGGGCTTTGTTTCTGAAGCGGTGGTAAACTATGTGGCTTTACTGGGCTGGTCTCCAGAGGATAATCAGGAGATCTTCTCGTTAGAGGAGTTAGTGAAGGCATTTGATTACCACAACATCAGCAAGTCCCCGGCTGTTTTTGATGTGGTGAAATTAAAATGGATGAACGGCGAGTATCTGAAAGCGATGGATATGGATAAATTCTATAAGATGGCTGAGCCGTACATCAAGAAAGTCATCACCAAGGATATGGATCTGAAGAAGATCGCGGCCATGGTGAAGACCAGAATCGAGATTTTCCCGGATATTGCAGAGCATATTGATTTCTTTGAGGCACTTCCAGAGTACGATGTGGAGATGTTCTGCCACAAGAAGATGAAGAGCACCAAAGAAACTTCCTTAGAGATCTTAAAAGAGGTTCTTCCGATCCTGGAAGCACAGGAGGACTACTCCAATGATGCTCTTTATGCAGCATTATCTGCCTATGTAGCAGAGAAAGGCGTGAAGACCGGTCTGGTGATGTGGCCGATCCGTACTGCGGTTTCTGGTAAACAGATGACACCAGCCGGTGCAACTGAGATCATGGAGGTCCTTGGTAAGGAGGAGTCCCTGGCACGTATCCGTAAGGGAATTGAGAAGTTAAGTAACGAATAAGGTCTGCACATTTACTGTGCTGACCGTAAGAAAACATAGGCGGGCAGGAATATATGGCATTTCATCCGTCCCAGCTGGAGGCGATCCAGCACCGAGATGGCCCGATGCTTGTGCTGGCTGGTCCGGGTTCTGGCAAGACCACAGTGATCACGCACCGGGTGAAATATTTGATTGAGCACCACCAGGTTGACCCTTCGGCCATCCTGGTGGTAACTTTTACGAAAGCAGCAGCCAGAGAGATGCAGGAACGTTTTGAAAAACTGATGGATGGTCATGGGGGCCGGGTCAGCTTCGGAACGTTCCATTCTGTATTTTTTACCATCTTAAAATATGCATACCGGTTTCAGGCATCGAATATTGTGCGGGATGAACAGAAAAATCAGTTTATCCGGGAATTGATGGATCAGTATGAACTGGACATCGAGGATGAGCACGAGTTTACTTCCGGTGTGCTCAGTGAAATCAGCTTCGTGAAAAGCGAGATGCTGGATCTGGAGCATTATTATTCCCAGAACTGCTCGGAGGCAGTCTTTAAAAAACTGTATAAGGGCTATGAAGAGCGGCTGCGCCGGGGGAATCTTCTGGATTTTGATGACATGCTGGTCATGTGCCATGAACTGTTTACCCAGCG
>ERZ773192.904-NODE-904-length-33831-cov-5.553648_pt1 | contig 33831 bp, 33 predicted proteins | sample MGYA00581010_ERZ773192 | MGnify/ENA primary metagenome ERZ773192 (study PRJEB29015, sample SAMEA2737741) | human gut metagenome | biome: human gut; feature: human-associated habitat; material: faeces | place: China | collected 2012 ...
TAAGCTCAGTTTGATTATTTCCATTATACACATCTTTAAGCTTATTCTCTATTTGTGAATATTCTTTTATAATTTTGATTATTTTATACAACATAAAGCAAATTAAAGCAATTATAATTAAAGGTAACATTTTATTATCCGAAAACATAGCAATAATTACTAACCAGATAAAAGCAAAAATTCCTGTACCAATTATAACTTTTGAAGTTACACTTGCAGAATATGTAATTGTGTTCCATACTTTTTGAATCTTATTTAATATCTTTTTAAATATTTTTATCCACCAAATTAAAACCTGTCCAATAATTGAAGATTTTAAAAAAGTTTTAGATATAAATTTACTAGGAAAAGTTATTTGCACAAAACATGCATATCCTATTATGAATGATGGAGGTAGTATAGTTAATATCTCATCTCATTTAGGAGTAGTGCCTTGTTCTGAATCTCCAGCTTATTGTGCAGCAGCAGCGGGTATTATTAACTTTACAAAAGCAACAGCGTTAGAATATGCTGATAAAAAAATAAGAGCTAATAGTATTTGTCCAGCATTTACTCCAACACCATTATCACTAAGGGGTTGGAAGCCAGAAGAAATAGATCAAAAATTAAAAGAAACACCTTTAGGAAGATTTGCAACTCCTGAAGATACCGCAAAACTTTGTTTATTTCTACTTTCTGACAACTCTAATTTTATTACAGGAGAAAATATTTGGATTAATGGTGGTAGACTATGAATAAAGAATTTGCAGAAAAATGGTTAAATAAATTAAAAGAATTTTGGTTTAATAAGGATATAGAAAGTGCAATTTCTTTATTTACAAAAACAACATTTTATCAAGAAACACCTTTTATGGAACCTTATACATCACTTGATGAAATAAGAGAAGAATGGCAACATATAAAAAACGAAAATATCCAAAATATAGAACTTAAAGTATTAGCAATAGATAACTATACTCTTATTGCTCAATGGATATTAAAACAAGATGATGTTAATTATGATGGAATTTATGAAATAAAGTTTAATAATGATTTAGAATGCATTTACTTTAAAAGTTGGGAGATGAGCAAATGAAAAATAATTATTTGTTAGTACATGGAAGTTTTGGAAGTCCATTTTCTAATTGGATTCCATATTTAAGAAAAGAAATTGAAAATAAAGGCTTAGAAGTTTACACTCCGGATTTTCCAATAGGAGTTGGTTATCAAAACTATGAGAATTGGTCTAAACTTTTGAAAACTTATGTAGAAGCAAATATTATTAATGAAAATACTGTTATATTTGCTCATTCTATAGCACCTATTTTTATTTGTAAATATCTAGTTGAGAATAAAATTAAAGTTAAGAGATTGGTTTTTGTTTGTGGATTCAATAATTATCTTGGCATTGATGAAGATTATGATGCTGTTAATGAGAGTATGTATTTTGATAATCTTGCTGATGTTAAAAATTATTGTTCCGATATTGTTTGTTTCTATTCTGATAATGATCCTTATGTTAAATATGAAGCTGAAAAAGAATTTGCTGATACCATAACTGAAAATCAAATTGTGATTTCTGGTGGAGGGCACTTAAATTCTGAAAGTGGTTATACGAAGTTTAAAGAATTGTTAAAATATTTATGATAAACAAAAAAAGTGAGAATATGCGATATATAAATATCAAACATATCCTCACTTTTTATTAACATTTAATCCATAATTTTGTTTATATAAAAACTATTATTTTCATAAAATTTAACAATAGATTGTATTCTTTTTCTGTTAATCTTATTCCAAATTCCATCTTAAATTTCACCTTCTTTTACAAAAATAGTTAAAATTCTAATTCCAACAGGATATGGGAATGCATCACGAAACAAAAAATTCCTTATAGAATAAGAACTTTTATTGTTTGTAAGTGCACCACCAACCATTTTCGCACTTGCGAAAATAACCCTTTTAGCAATTTTAAGGTTCAAATCTTTATCAAAATTCCATTTTAACCTTATTTTACATGCAATTATGGAGAACCCTTTTTGAACCTACACCGATTTTATACTTATTTTTAACTTTGTATATTTTTAGTGGTTTCTAATTCATTTTTATAATTTTCTTCAATGATTTTTGGAATAAAAAGTTTTAGTATCTCTTTATCATCATTAAAATATTCTAGTAATTGTGGAATTAAATATTTAAAAAAATAATTCATCACTCATCACCCCCCCTTTAAATAAAAAAGAGATATATTTCTATACCTCGATTTGTAATATTGTAAAAATATTTTTATCAAATTTAGATTTCTTCTCTTGTGGAATAATTTGTATCACATCATCATTGAAACTATTTATATCAAATAAATCTGCTTGTATTGTTGTTTCTTTAATATTATAAAAGTTTCGTAAATTGTAAACATAATCATTTTTTTCTTGTTCATTTTTATAGTTAGAAAGAATTATATCTCTTTCATTTACATTTACAATCATATCAAAACAATCATTTCTAAACATATAACCAATATTTTCAATTTCATTTTTATTAAATATAATGTTAGCAATAGAAACATTGTAATCTTTATCTACAACAATTTCTATCTCGTCAATGTATTTATTTATGATAAACTGCTTTTGTTCTTGACTTAATTTTTTCCATAGATTATTCGTTTTTACATACTCTGATTTTTGTTTCATTTTTTTAATTTCATTTAAATTAAATATAATCTTAATATCTTGCTTAAATTCCATACTTTCTTTCATTTTTTCTAATTCAATAACTTTGACTTTTGTTATTTCAAGTTCATTTTCAATCTCTTTTAGTTCACTTGAAAGAGTAGTAGGCTCAAGTAGTCCATCAATAAATGCCTTTTTTATTCGATTCTCTTTTTCCTCTAAACCATTTATAATAGTCTTATATTTTTTAATTTCATTTTCAGTATCAAGATTAAGCGTAGGTTTAAAAGAATTATCAACAATAAGAAAAAAATCTAACATATCATTTAAGAATTTCATTAAAGATTTTTCAATTCTATTTTCATTGATTCTAGTATTACAACTTGCACATTTATAATAAATGTGTTTTGTTTTATTTTTACTTGTACTAGAACTACCACCCATAATTTTGCCACACTTAGGACATTTTATTTTTTGCATAAATATATATACAAGTTTTCGTTTGAAATTTTTAAGATTTTTCTCTTTTCTTTTTTGTACCATATTAAAAGTAGTTTTATCAATAATCGCTGGAACAACATTTTCGAATATTTGATTTTCTCCATTAGTTCTTTTCCCAAACTCCATATTGCCAATATAAAGTTGATTAGAAAGTATCTTATCAACAGTAGTGGTTGCCCAATGTCTATTTAAAACTTCTTCTTCATTAAATAACTTACAAATAGAACATACTGAAGCTCCATCTAAATAAAGTTTAAATATTCGTCTAACAACTTCTGCTTTTATTTCATCTACAATAAGTTCTTTACTATCTTTTTCTTTCGTAAATCCCAATGGTGGTCGTCCACTTAAATGACCTTTTTTTGCTGCTCCTATGAGTCCAAATTTTGTTCTTTCACTTGTTCTTTCAATTTCTAGTTGAGCAAGAATAGTAAGCATTCTAATAAAAAATTTACCATTTGCTGTTTCAGTATTGATTTCTTCTGCCACACTTTCTAAACTACAATTATATTCTTCTAACATTGTACATATTGTTTCTAAATCACGAATAGAACGAGTAAGTCTATCAAGTTTATAAACAATAATTTTGTTTATCTTGCCATTTTTCATATCTTCTATCATTTCTTGAAATTTTGGTCGATTGGTATCTTTAGCAGATACACCTTCTTCACGATATACTTTATATATTTTATAACCTTTAAATTCACATAATTTTTGTAATCTATCTTCTTGCTCATCTAAACTATGACCAAATCTACTTTGATCTTCGGTTGAAACTCTAGGATATAGACCACAAATAATTTCAGTTTCCTCTTGTTTCAAATTATCACATTCCTTTTTTTTAATTATTTTTAAACATTTAAAAACACAAGAGAGATTTTCCCTTGTGTTAAATAAACTAAAAATATAATGTTAGAAGTATTTTTGATAGAATTATCTTCTATCATATATAGGGTATCACAGACTTTTTGAACTGACAATACCCAAAATTCTACCATTTTTACTGGTAATTTATATGGTAATTTATCTTACCTTATTCATCTCATTTAATAAGGAAATAAAATGATTTAATGAAATAATCACATTAGAATTAGGAATATAAATTTTATCGTTGTTATCATATAAGTAAGCAACTATTACAGAAGAAGAATTACTAGCAATAATCTTATGTGGTTCTGTTACACTTAAATTGGTCTTGTCAAACTTTATTAAATGTCCATCAATATACTTAATGTCTAAATTTCCAAAACTTCCTTTAATTTTTAGTTTATTTTTAATTTCACAAGGAAATATTAAATTTTCTATGGTCGTTTTCAAAATATTCATACCTCCTTTAAACAATGAAAAAAGCCCATAATATCAAATACTATGAACTTGTTTATATAAATAAAAAACTCGCAATCACTATATAAGTGTGCGAGTATTAACCTCAATGGAGCGGATGATGGGAATCGGACCCACGTCAGGAGCTTGGAAGGCTCTTATTCTACCATTAAACTACATCCGCATATTGCCTTTTTCGTTAAGACAATATTAATTATACCAAACTTCAAATAGATGTCAACTATTTTTTTGAAAAAATCACATTTTGGTAGTAGGCTTGGTTAGAGTAAACACTACTTTTTATCAAAATTAGTAGAAATACTATAATTAGCTGGTCCATTAATAACATTACCATCAATATCAAATCTAGAACCATGGCATGGGCAATCCCATGTCTTTTCCTCATCATTAAAAATTAAATTACATTTCATATGTGGGCACTTTCCACAAACAATATGTCTTTTCCCATAATAATCATAATAAACACCATAATAACTACCATCAATCTTAATCTTATAAATGGAATTATTATAAAAAATAGGATTCTTTTTAACAGTAGTTTGAATATAAATCTTAGAATAATAAATGGCATCAACAATAGAATTCTTAATGCCTATTTTATTAATCCTAGTAGGTTCAAATAAAGAAATATAAGGATTATCTTTTTCTAAAATAATATCTGCTAATACTTTTCCACCAATAGTAGCATTCGTAATTCCCCAAGTACTATAACCAGTAGCAATCATCAAATTACTATCTTTTTTCATTCTTCCAATAAAAGGCAAGTTATCATTAGACATAATATCTTGATTCATCCAAGTATATTCTGGACTTTTAGAAAATAAACGTTTGAAATCGGAAATACTTTTTTTATAATTTTTCTGATACTCAATCTTATTCGTTAAACGATGTTTATTAGAACCATATATAATATAATCTTTATAAAATCTAATAGAGTGTAAATTGCTGTCAATACTATTTGCCATAAACTTATATTTCTGATATTTACTAGCATTTACATATTCTCTTTGAATATAAGTTTTAATAGGTATCATACCTGGAATAATAAAGAAAGGGTAGTGGCAACATACAATAACATATTTAGCCTTAAACACTTCTTTATTAGTTTTTACTACATATTCATTATCTAGTTTCTTAATATCTAAAGCCATTCTTTCTTCGTAGATATTAATCTTATTTTCTATACTTTTTTTAAGACCTTTCAAATATTTAACAGGGTGAAAAGTATAATTTCCATTTACTTCAATTCCATATTGAATAGGAAAGAGAATAGGTAAAGAATAAATATCTTTACAACTGATTCCATTTTCTTCTAAAAATTCTTTTTCTTTTTTAATCTTTGAAATTCCTTTATCTTCTTTCGTAAAAATAATAGCTTTGGTTTCTTCTAAATGACACTTAATCTTTTCTTTTGCTACAATTTCTTTAATAAAATGAATAGCTTCCATTTGTGCTTCAAAGTATTTTTTACTAACTTCTTTGTTAAAATTATTTTCTAGTGTTTGGTAAATGATATTTTGTAAAAAGGTGATTTTAGCAGTTGATTTTGCAGTAATTCCATTTCTAATATAATCTTTATCTATAATGGTGATACTATTTTTAGAATCCTTTAAAAAATAGGCAGTAGATAAACCAGTTATACCACCACCTATAATTAAAATGTCACTATCTGTAATTATATTTTTTATTTTATTAATTTTAAACTTTCGTTCTTTTTCTTGCCATAAAGAATTGTTTTCCATATTATCACCCAATAATAATATGGAATAAATCTAAAAAAATATACTTTTATTCATATGGATTCATATGTACCATACAATGTTTAACATCTAAAAAATTTTCTTCTACATGATCGTGAACCTCTTGTGCAATCTGATGAGAATCCTTTAATGTAAGATTACTATCAGCTCCTATTTCTAAATCTACATAGACTCTGTTACCAAATAATCTAGTTTTAATAGAATCGATAGTTAAAACCCCAGGAATATCTAAAATAAAAGTCTTTAGTGCATTAACATAGTCATCACTACAAGATTTATCAACCATTTTATCAATAGCGTCTTTCATAATATCGTAACTAACCTTTAAAATACAAAAAGAAATCAAAATACTAGCAATTGGATCTAACAGTTTAAAACCTAACATAGAACCAAAAATACCAATAAAACTTCCAATAGAAGAAAGAGCGTCACTTCTATGATGCCAAGCATCTGCCATAAGGGAATCGGAATGAATTTTTTTGGCAACATTTCTTGTATACCAGTACATACCTTCTTTTACGATAATAGATATTATAGCGGCTATTAAGGCAAGTAAAGTAGGAACTTTGATGTTTTGATAATTCATAATAAAAACATGATAAACACCGTTATACCCAATTAAAATTCCCGTAATAAAAAGAAAAATAGAGAGAATAGAAGCAGCAACACACTCAAAACGTTCATGTCCATAAGGATGATGCTTATCTTCTTCTTTGCTAGCTATTTTTAATCCTATTATAACTACTACTGTACTAAGTACATCTGATATTGAATGAATACTATCAGAAATCATAGCGTTACTTTTTCCAATAATGCCAGCTATCAGTTTAAAAATAGATAAAAGAATATTACCTAGAATAGAAATAATAGATACTTTAAAGCCTTCTTTTAAACCAGTCATAAATATTCCTCCAATTAATGAGTTACTACATTATATGTATAAATTTGTAATAAGTAAATTTAATTTTCTAAAAAAGTTGCAGTTAATTTCTTTTCGTTTTATAATTGAGATAATAGGAGGGAAACATGAATAAAAAAGGATTTACTTTAATTGAGTTACTAGGTGTTATTATCATTTTATCTATCATTATGTTAATAGCAATACCAAATGTAACATCTGTATTAGAAAAAAATAAAAGAGAAAACTATATTGCTGATGCTAAAAAAATGATTTCACAAGTAGAATATGAAATTAGTAATGGTGATGTTACTAAACCTGCATCGAATGAAATTGTAAAAGTAAGACTATCTTATATTGGTACGAGTGATGTTTCTAAGGATGCTGATGGTAATAAGTATGATACTGAAAATTCTTATGTTATCGTTGTTCGTAAGAATGGTTATTTAGAATATTATGTATCCTTAGTATCTATAGTAGATGGAGAAAAAAAAGGAATTAGTTTAGCTAGTAGAGATGAATTAAATAGTGATAATAAGTTGTCTCTTATTAAAAAAGGTAAGGACTTTATCGTAAAAGATATAAATGGTACAACTGGAATAAGTGGTACTGTTAAGGTTTACTAAATGAAAAAAATAAAAATATGATATTGTCATAAAAATAAAAGAATGCTATACTAAAAATGTAAAATAATAGAGGAGGAAAGATTATGAAATTGAATAAGAAAGGGTTTACATTAATAGAATTATTAGCTGTTATTGTTATTTTAGGAGTATTACTTGCTATTGCTATTCCATCAGTAACTAAATATATTAACATATCAAAAAAGAGTACATACATTGATAATGTACAATCTTATGCTATGGCTGCTAAAAATCAAGCAACTATTGGCACCTATAAGTATCCAGTAAACAATAATGAAGCTACAGTTGTTTATTTTAGTTCTATTGTTGAACACTTAGATAAAGGTGGAAAAACTTCATCTTATGGTTCTGAATTTGAAAAGGATAATTCTTTTGTAGTGATTGCTAATGAAGGAACAGCTGAAGATCCAAAATATGAAATGTATATTGCTGCTATTGATGCTGATAACTATGGTATTGGTGTAATTGCTACTGATAAAAGTATCACAGCTGAAGCTATTGCCTATAATGATTTAAAGAATGATAATATTGTTCAAATTACATCAGGAACTGGATCAAGTTTAACAGCTGGAGCAAATTCTACTTCTACAGTAAAAGTTACCAATATTTCTAGAAGTAATAATACTTCAACAGTTACCAATAAAACATTTACTGTAACTAATCAATATAAATAATATTGAAAAAATATAATAAAACGGATTACTAAATGAATGGTAATCTGTTTTTTGCTTTTACAAATTTTATTGCAAATCTAATATTAAAATGATATACTTAAACCATAATAAGGAGGAGAGCAAAATGAAAAGAAAAAAGATAGGGAAAAAAGGATTTACTTTAATTGAGTTACTTGCTGTTATTGTTATTCTAGCTGTACTAATGGCAATTGCGATTCCTAAAGTTACACAATATATTACGAAATCAAGAAAAGATAGTTTGGTAACGGCTTCTAAAGATTTCATTAATGCTGTTAGAAACGATGCTACTAGTGAAATGTTTGATTTTCCAATTGGCGTAGATGATGTAACGATTATTTCACTTGATTTAATTAAACTAGAAAAAGGTGGTAAAAAATCTTCATTTAATGGAGCTTGGTTACCAAAATATAGTTATGTAGCAGTAATTAATGTAGGAACTGATGAAGATCCTGATTATGAATACTATATCTCAGTTAGAGATTCTAAGAGATATAATATTGCTTTAACAGAAGAAAATGAACTAACAAGAGAATCTATTATTAGAAATAATCCTAATAACACTAAAGTAACAATTGATAGTATGTGCGGAAGTGAAGATGGAGAATATAAGGTTCTAAATAACATCACAGGGCTTGAAAGTCATAGACCATCTACTGGTTGGAATGCAACTGTCTATAGTTCTGTATCTTGTAATGAATAAAAAACCAGAAATGGTTTTTTATTTTTCAAACTTCTTGATAAGTAGATTAGTTTATGCTATATTAATAGCAGAATAAGGAGTGAAAAAATATGAAAAATAAAAAAGGATTTACATTAATAGAACTACTTGCAGTTATCGTAATTTTAGGTGTACTACTAGGAATTGCCATTCCTAAAGTATCTCAGTATATCACCAAATCAAAAAAAGAGGGCTTTGTATCAGCTGGAAAGTTTTTTATTGATTCTGTTAGAAATGATGCAACAAGTGAAATGTTTCCACTTCCAATTAGAAATAACGATGTAACAATCGTAACTTTAGATGCAGCTGATTTAGAAAAAGCACAGAAAAAATCATCTTTTGGAGGAAAGTATTTATATAATAAAAGTTATGTTGCTATTATTAATGTTGGAACAGGAGTAGACCCTGAATATAAATATTATTTTGCTGCCCAAGACTCAAAAGATTATGCCATTCCTTTAACATTAGAACAAGAAGTAACTACTTCTAAAATAGTGGCAAAAGCAAAAAATAAAATGGAAGTAACGATTCAATCACTTTGTGGAACGGAAGAGGGTTACAATAAAAGCTATAACACAATTTCAGGTTTAGATAGTGTTCAACCAACAGATGCAAATGGTGTAAAGCTAAACTGGAATGCAACAATTTTTAGTAAGAGTGGATGTAATGCAAATGGAGAATAAATTAATTATAGGTTCCCATGTATCTTTTAATAAAAACGATCAGTTAATGGCTTCTGTAAAAGAAGCTATTTCTTATAATTCTACTACTTTTATGTTCTATACAGGCGCACCTCAAAATACTAATAGAAGTCCTATTGATGATTTTAAAACAGTAGAAGCAATGGATTTAATGAAAGAAAATAATATTGATATTAAAAATGTAATTATTCATGCTCCTTATATTATTAATCTAGCAAATCCTAAAAATCTAGATTTTGGTATTATCTTTTTAAAAGAAGAATTAGAACGTGCTAGTAAATTAGGCGTTTCTTATCTTGTCTTACACCCTGGAAGTCATGTTGGTTTAGGAGTAGAAGAAGGAATTAAAAATATTATATTTGGTTTAAATCAAGTATTAGAAAAATATCATGGTAATACTATGATTTTATTAGAAACAATGGCTGGAAAAGGAACAGAAGTAGGTAGAAATTTTGAAGAAATTAAAAGTATTTTAGCTGGTATTAAGTTTCCAAATAAAATAGGAGTATGTTTAGATACTTGTCACTTAAATGATGCTGGTTATGATATTTCTAATTTTGAAAAGTTATTAGAAGAATTTGATAAGGTAATTGGGATTGATAAAATACACTGTGTTCATGTAAATGATAGTAAAAATGAAAAAAATAGTCATAAGGATCGTCATGAAAATATTGGCTTTGGTACTATTGGGTTTGATTCTTTACTAAAAGTAATTTATCATGAAAAACTAAAAGACATTCCTAAAATATTAGAAACTCCATATATTGATGGTGATTTTCCACCATACAAACAGGAAATTGAAATGATAAGAAACCAAAAATTTAATCAAAATTTAAAAGAAGAAGTTGTCGAATTTTATAAGTAAAAGCTACCAATTGGTAGTTTTTTTTCAAATGTTTTGATATACTTAATGCGGTGTATGTATATGCAAAGTGGAATTTTAGTAATTAATAAAGAAAAAAATATGACGAGTCGTGATGTAGTAAACATTGCTTGTAAGAAATTAGGTACCAAACATATTGGACATACAGGAACTTTGGATCCTATCGCAACAGGGGTATTAGTATTAGGAGTAAATGACGGTTGTAAAGTAATTGATTTATTGACAAGTGTTAGTAAAGTTTATCAAGCAGAAGTGATAGTAGGACTGAAAACAGATACTTTAGATATCACCGGTACTATAGAAGAAGAATATAATATAGAGAATTTAGAGAAAGAAAAAGTAGAAAGTATATTAAAAACTTTTAAAGGAAAATGCCTACAAGAAGTTCCTAAATATTCTGCTATTCATGTAAATGGAAAAAGATTATATGAATATGCAAGAGAAAATAAAGAAGTAGAGCTTCCTAAAAGAGAAGTAGAAATATTTGATATTAAGTTATTAGATGAAATAAAAAAAGAAAAAAATTATTATAGTTTTTCTTTTATAGTCCATGTTAGTAAAGGAACCTATATTAGAAGTTTAATTAGAGATATTGGTAGTAAACTAGGGTATCCTTGTACCATGAAGAATTTAATTAGAATAAAACAAGGAAATTTTTCATTAGAAGAAGCCATTTCTATTGATGATATCAAGGAAGATAAAATAGTAAAAATAGTAGATGCCTTACAAGAATATGAAAAACTAATAGTAGATGATGAGGTAGCAAAAAAAGTAGAAAATGGTAGTATCTTATCATTTGATACGAATTCTGATATGGTACTAATATTAAATCAAGAAAATGATTTGTTAGCTATTTATATTAGGTATGATAAAGATACCAGTAAAATGAAACCATATAAGGTTTTTAGGAGGTAGTAATGAAAAAGTTAAGTGAATTATATGAAGGGGAAGGTTATGATAATATTTGGGTAAAAGGAATTAAGATTAATTCTAAGGAAGTAGAACCTGGTGATATATTTGTATGTGTAAAAGGAGTAACTGCTGATAGACATGATTTTATTGAAGAAGCTATTTCTAAGGGAGCCAGTTGTGTAGTAGTCGATAGAAGTGTTACTTGTAGTGTTCCTATGGTAAAAGTAAAAAACACTAATGAAGAGTTGCCGCTTCTTGCAAGCAAATTCTATGATTACCCTGAAAAGTATTTAGATATTATAGGAATCACTGGTACGAATGGTAAAACAACAGTAGCAACTATTATTCAAGAATTAATTGGAGATTCCTGTGGCTATTTAGGTACTAATGGTATTATTTGTAGTAAGTTTAATGAGTCTATTCGTAACACAACTCCTGATTCTGATAGATTATATAATTATTTTAGAAGATTTGTAGATAGTGGTTGCAAGTATTTAAGTATGGAAACATCATCAGAGGCCTTTTATCGTCATCGTTTAGACAATTTAACATTTAAAGTAGGAATTATTACGAATATTACAGAAGATCATTTAAATATTCATAAAACAATTGAAAATTATGTATTTTGTAAGAAAAAGTTATTAATGCAAGTAAAAGATGATGGTTATTCTATTTTAAATAGTGATGACACTTATTTTAAAGAATTTGAGGAAATAGCTAAGGGTACTATTCTAACTTATGGTAAAAATTCTTCTACTTTACAGATTATAAGTAGTAATTATTTTATAGATAAAACTGATATTACTTTGAAATACCAAGATAAATTATATTCTTTTTCTTCTCCACTACTAGGGGAATTTAATATTTATAATTTGTGTGCAGCTATATTAGCATTAATTTCTTTAGGATTTAAAATAGAAGAAGTGATAGAAAAAATTCCTAATATCAAAGCACCTAGTGGTAGAGTAGAATTTTTAAAGTTTGGTCAAGATTATCATATCATTTTAGATTATGCACATACTCCAGATGCTTTTTCAAAAATTTATAAGTTATTAGAACCTATTAAAAAGGGAAGAATCATTACGATAACTGGTAGTGCTGGTGGCCGTGAAAAAGAAAAAAGAGGCCCAATGGGTAAATTAGTTTTAGAAAAATCAGACTATGTTATCTTTACGATGGACGATCCTAGATATGAAAAAGTAGAAGATATTGTTCATGACTTAACAAGTACTTCTACTAAAACTAATTATGAAATGATTATTGATAGAAAAGAAGCTATTTATAAAGCATTTCAATTAGCAAAAAAAGATGATATCGTATTAGTAGCTGGAAAAGGAATAGATAATTACATGGCAGTAGAAGATAAATACTTGCCATATAGTGATTTAGAAGTAATCAAAGAATATTTTAATGAAAATTAATAAAAACAATTCCATTTTATAGAAAATTAAAATAAATATAAAAATAGAATGCTCCTACAATCTTCGACATATTATGTAATAGGTGATAAAATGCTTCAAAAAATTTTAAGAATCCTATTTAAAAACTTCACAATCTTTACAGCGTCATACTCAAACAATGTTTTTCCAGACCCTTTATCAAAAGAAGAGGAAGAATATTATATACAAAAGCATTTAGAAGGAGATATTGATGCTAGAAACAAATTAATAGAACATAACTTAAGACTTGTTGCTCATATAGTTAAAAAATACGATTCTAAAGTAGAAGATAGTGATGATTTAATCAGTATTGGAACGATTGGCTTAATCAAAGGTGTAGATTCATTTTCCAATAAACACGGTACTAAAATCACTACTTACTGTGCTAGGTGTATTGAAAATGAGATACTAATGTATTTTAGAGCAAACAATAAAAATCTAAAAAATGTTTCTTTAAACGAATCTATTGGTTTTGATAAAGATGGCAATGAAATTACGATCCTAGATATTTTAAAATCTCCAAAGCCAGATTTTATTGATGAAATTAATAAAAAAGATAATATTAAATTACTAAAAAACTATTTAAAAATTTTAACCCCACGTGAACAAGAAATCGTAATTAGAAGATATGGCTTAAATAATACCAAAGAACAAACCCAAAAAACGATAGCAAAAGAATTAAAAATTTCTAGAAGTTATGTATCGCGTATTGAAAAAAGAGCACTAACTAAAATATTAAGGGAATTTATGAAAAATAAATCTACAAACTAATTGTGTATAAAAGTGTCCAAAAAAAGAAATTGGGTACTTTTTTTGTTTAAAAAGAGAAAATGGTGGTAGAATAATTATAGAGTGAGAGGTAATTTATGAAAGAAGTATCAAAAAGAACAAATAAAAAAATATTAGAGGGACCAAACTTAACAGAATTAGGTTATAACATAGAAAAAGAAATTAAAAAAGCAAATCATTTTCCATATAAAACATTACTATTAGTGCTTCTATTAGTAGTTATTATAGGGATTATTACTGTTTATTTCTTAACACCTAAGATTACTTTAAACGGTTCTAGTAAAATAGAAATATCTTACCATGATGAATATGTAGAAAAAGGTGCTAAAGCTAAATATTTTAATAAAGATATAACGAATAAAATCAAAACGACATCTACTATTAAAAAAGGTAAAGTAGGTACTTATGAAGTAGTATATAAAGTAAAGAATGGCTTTTTAACTGCTACTAAAAAAAGAACAGTAAAGTTAGTTGATAAAGAAAAACCAGTTATTACTTTAGAGGGTGGAGAAGATGTAAATATTTGTCCTACAGCTGAATTTAAAGAACTTGGGTATAAGGCTAATGATGATTATGATGGTGATATTACTAAGAATGTAACTATAAAAAAAGAAAGTGATAAATGGATCTATACTGTTAAAGATTCTTCTAAAAATAAAACGGAAGTTATTAGAAAAATTAATAAAGTAGATAAGGAAAAACCAGTTATTACTTTAAAGGGTACAGAAACTATGTATTTAGGAATTGATGAAGAGTTTACGGAGCCTGGCTATACTGCTAGTGATAACTGTAGTGGTAATTTAACAGATAAAGTAAAAGTAACTGGTACTGTAAAAGCAAAGGTAGAAGGAACTTATACTTTAAAATATGAAGTAGAAGATGATGGCGGTAATAAAGCTTCTGTTGAAAGAAAAGTGATTATATCAAAAAGAACTGATCCTAATAGTGGTGTTATCAAAACAGGAAGTATTTATTTAACTTTTGATGATGGTCCAAGTAGTGTTACAACGCCAACTATTCTAAATATTTTAAAAGAAGAAGGCGTAAAAGCAACTTTCTTTGTTACTAATAATGGTCCAGATGAGTTAATTAAAAGAATGTATGATGAGGGTCATACAGTAGCTCTTCATACAGCAAGTCATAATTATTCCATTGTTTATAAATCTGATGAATCTTACTTTAATGATTTAAAAATAGTTAGTGACCGTGTAAAAAGAATTACTGGTCAAACAAGTAAAATTGTGCGCTTTCCAGGAGGAAGTAGTAACACAATTAGTAGAAGATATAGTAATAAAATTATGACAAGATTATCAGAAGCATTACTAAATCAAGGATACCGTTATTATGACTGGAATGTAGATTCTAATGATGCTTATACTTCTAAATCGAAAGAAGCAGTTTATAAATGCGTTACTTCTAATCTATCAAAAAGCCGTGCTAATATTGTTTTAATGCATGATATTAAAACATGGACAAGAGATGCCTTAAGAGATATTATTCGCTATGGAAAAGAAAATGGTTATACCTTTGAAAGAATTGATATGAATACTCATATGGTAAGACAACATATAAATAATTAGGAAAAGAGTAACATCTTTTCTTTTACTTTCTCATAGTTTTTCAGTATAATAGATATGGATTAGGTGATTTATATGAATTTTCTTTTTGTTAAACGACCGAGATTTAATTTAGTTATAAATTAAAGAAAGGACGATAAATAATGAGATTAAGTAAATTAAATATAAAAAAAATTAGTTTAAAAGATATAGATAAAAACTATTCTGGTCAAGATATATTAATTAAATTGGGAGAATTGTATCAATATGAAAGTGGAATATATGGATATGGAAATTTATGGACGAAATTAGAAAGAATAGTTGAAAATATAATCATTGAAGAATTAGATAAAGTTGGGTGTATACAAGTAGAATTTCCGAAACTTCAACCTAGGAAAATATGGGAACAATCTAATAGGTGGAATATGTATACTAAAGATGGAGATATAATGTTTACCTTAAGCAATAATTTAGGAGAATATGGTCTCGCTCCAACAGCAGAAGAATGTGCCACTTTATTTGGTGCAAACAGACTTTCATCTTATAAAAACTTACCAGCAATTTATTATCAAATTGGTGAAAAGTTCAGAAAGGAAATTCGTACCAGAGGTTATCTATTTAGACCTAGAACCTTTGTTATGATGGATGCATATTCCTTTGACAAAACAGAAGAAGATATGAAAAATACATATAATCTAATGCACCAAGCATATATTAATATATTTAATAGATTGGGAATTGATATTATTCCTACTATAAGTGATAATGGGGTTATCGGTGGAAAAATTGCGGAAGAATTTCAAGCATCAACTAAATTGGGTGAAGATATAATTTTATATGACGAAAATCAAAAAATAGGGATAAATAAGGAAGTATTAGGATTTGAAAACAGGGATGATTATTTAAGACAATTAAATATTACTGGTATAGAAGGTTTAAAAGAAATAAAATCAGGAGTTAGGAAATAATTTTCAACTAGGTACAAAATATTCAGAAAGTATGAATGTATATTTCAAAGATGAAGAAGGAAATGATAAACCATATTATATGGGGTGTTATGGAATTGGACTTGGAAGAATAATTGCATGTTTAATCGAGAATAATGTTATAAAAATAGAAAATAAAGTAAAAGGTTATGTACTTCCATATAATATAGCTCCTTATAAAGTACAAATAATTTATAATGAGAATAATAAAGAAGAAGCAGAAAATTTATATAAAAAGTTATGTGATAATAATATAAGTGCAATAATTGATGATAGAGAAAATTTAACAATAGGAAATAGGATAAATGATGTATATGTTTTAGGTACACCAAAAATTATAATTTTAGGAAATAAATTTGATGGTATACACTATGAAGTTGAAGATGCAAAAATCAACGCAACAAACAAAATTCAAATATCAGATATTATAGATTATTTAAAGAATTATAAATAACATATCTTAAGTATAGTAATTGAAGCCACGAATATTAAATTGTTCGTGACTTTTTGTATATTTCTAATAAATATGAAGAAATGCAGGAGGATATTATACTAAAAAAATTTAAAAATTTGGTAAAAATCCGGAAACTCAAATCAAAAAGAAGACTTTTTATTAGAAATTTGATACAATAGACTAAGGTGATTTATATGAAGTGTTATCCCAATATGTATCAACAAAAAATAGAAAATATTAATTATCAAAAGTTAAAAAAACTTGGTATTAAGTGCTTAATATTTGATTTAGATAATACGATAGCATTAATTAATCAAGATAAGATAACAAATAGTACGAAAAAACTTTTAAATAGTTTAAAAAAAGATTTTAAAATAGTAATCATTTCTAATAATGTAAATAAAAGAGTGAAAAAGTATGCTGATACTTTGTCTTGTGATTTTGTAGCAAATGCTATGAAGCCACTTTCTAGAGGATACCGTAAAATTAGAAAGAAATATGGCTTTCAAAAAGAAGAAATGTGTATGATAGGAGATCAAATAGTAACCGATATTTATGGAGGAAATCGTTATCATATGTTTACTATTTTAGTGGACCCACTTGGTACAAAAGACTTAAAAATAACGAGTTTAAATCGTTTTATTGAAAGAAAAATATTAAAAAAATATGAACAAAAAGAAATTATGAAAAAAGGTGTATATTATGAGTAAAAATAAATATTGTTTAGGTTGTGGTGTTTTATTACAGAATGAAAATATTACCCAAGCTGGGTATGTTACTAGTTTAGAAAATGATCTTTGTCAAAGATGTTTTAGAATGAAAAATTATGGAGAATATCAGGTAGTAGCAAAATCTAACGAAGAATATATAGAAATTTTAAAAACAGTAGGAAAAACGAAAGATTTGGTCTTACATATTGTTGACTTATTAAATATTGATAAAGACATTCATACTATAAGAGAATATATGAATAATAAAATGCTTTTGATATTAAATAAAAAAGATGCTCTACCTAAAAGTGTAAAAGATGAAAAGATTATAGAGTATATCAAAAGTCTAGATGTAAATTATGAAGATATTATCGTTGTTAGTGCAAATAAAAATTATAATTTAGACTTATTAATGAAGAAAATAAAAAAATATAAAACTTCCAACAAAGTATATGTAGTAGGGCACACCAATACTGGGAAAAGTAGTTTGATTAATAAACTAATTCAAAACTATTCAGAAAGTGATACGGAACTTACTATTTCTCCACTTCCTAGTACGACTTTAAATACTGTAGCCATTATTTTAAATGAAAATTTAACATTAATTGATACACCAGGTTTAGTAGATAGGGGAAACATTACTAATTATGTAGATAATATAGCTTTAAAGAAACTTATTCATAAAAAAGAAATGAAGCCAAAAACTTATCAAATAAAAAAAGGACAATGTTTAGTAGTAGGTGATATTTGTAGAATTGATTATGTAGAAGGAGATAAAAATAGTTTTACTTTTTATATTCCCAATGGTTTAAAAGTAAAGAAGATGAATGCAAGTCGTCAAACGATTATGAAAGATTTATCAAAAACTACTTATGAAATGAAATATCGTGAAGATTTAGTAATTAATGGACTTGGTTGGGTTAAAATAGTAGAAAAAGGTACTGTTGATATTTATATCGATAAAAATATTGAAACATTTACTAGAAAGAATTTTATATAGTTTTATGAAAAAAGTAGTAATATCAGGAAGCAGCAAATTACAAGAAAAATTAATTACTTGGAAAGAGTACTTTGAACAAAAAGGATATGAAGTAATTGATTATCCTAAACAAGTTAGTAAAGAAAATTTGAAAGATATCTATAAAAGTTTTTATGAGAGCTTAGAAAAAACAGATGTTTTATTTTTAATGAATGAAGAAAGAAAAGGAATAAAAGGTTATATTGGCCCTAGTAGTATGGCTGAAGTAATTTATACAATAATGTTAAACCAAATTCATAACAAAAAAATAGAAATTTATATTTTAAATATGCCTAGTAGAGAAGTAAGTTGTTATGATGAAATAAAATTATTTTTAGAAACTGGTTGGATTAAAATTTATAAATAATTGGAGAATTAAATGAAAGATAAGGTAATAGGTGTAGATAAACCCGTTTTAGAGCAATTAAAAATATTAGAAATAATTCTACTAAAAAATAAGAAGCTAAAAAAACTATTAGAAAGATTATCTAATACTAATTTAAAAAATTATTATGTAGCTGCTGGTTGTATTAATCAAACTGTTTTTAATTATTATCATGGTTATCCTTTAATGAATGGTATAAAAGATTTTGATATTGTTTATTTTGATAATGATATTTCTTATGAAAAAGAAGATAGTATTATAAAAGAAATAAATAATTTAGTTTATGATTTAAATATTATATGTGATGTAAAAAATGAAGCAAGAGTTCATTTATGGTATAACGAAAAATATGGTAAACAGATAGAACCATATACAAGTGTAGAAGATGCTATTGACTCTTGGGGTACTAGTATTACTTGTTTAGGAGTTAGACTTGAAAATAATAAGTTGGTTGTTTATACTCCATATGGATTAAATGATTTATTTTCCATGACTATTAGACCAATAAAGGAACAATTTACTAAAGAACAGTACGAAATAAAGACAAGTAAATGGAAGAAAAACTGGCCCAAACTAAATATTTTGCCTTGGAATGAATAAAAAATAGAAAGAAGTTTTTTAATATCTTTCTATTTTATTTAGATACGATTCCATATGTTTCATGTTCAGGATCCCAAAATATCATGTTATCAATTGGTTTATAAGTTAAGTATCCATTAATTATAAATATTATACCTATTAGAATAAGACTTATAATATTTATTACTTTATAATCTCCTTTCTTTAAGAATATACTACCCATAACTTGACCAAACATAATTGCTAGAAATAATAGAATAAAAGTAAATATCATATTTTCACCAAATCTTAAATAAACAGGAATATAAATAACTAAAAATATCGCTATTGTAGCAACACTACTTATAAGATTGGTTAAGAAAATATTTTCGAAGTGAAACTTGCTTCTTATTATAAAAAGTCCAAAATAAAATAAGAAGAAACAACTAAATACCATTTTCATATGCTGGAATATGCTTTCATTGGTAGGAAAAATAGCGGCTATGATATCGTTTTGAAAGATATCAAATAAGAAGTGGGCTGGAAAGCATAAACAAAAGATGATGATACTACTAATTAAAATATATTTAAAATTTTTCATAAGTTTAATTTATCACTAAATTTAAGTGAAATTTGTCGAAAGATATGTTATAATAAATTTACTTTTATCAGGAGGGTTTTATGGAAAAGAAAGAAAAAAAACAAAAAGAATACCAACAAAAAATGGGTGAAATAGAAAAATGCCAAGAATTGATTGGGATGCTAGAAGCAATAATAGTATTAGGAAAGTATTTACCAGATGAAGAAAAGAAGATGAACCGTTTCTACGGAATTTCTGGAGATCAAGATCTTTTACCTATAATTGATCTTGCTCATCAAACATTTTATAAAACATTTTATAAGATGTTACCAGATTTATTAAAAAATGATTTTGTAATAGACTTATCATTCAAAAGAATTTATAAAAGTAAATTAGGCAATTGTATAGAAAATATTGATGATGAAAAAAATGATATACTAGAAAAAGAATATAATAATTTGACAATTTCATATGATAAATTTATTTATAATTTTTTCAAAGATAATGATGAGTGTAAAATAGACTTAATAGATTTTCTAATAGAAAATGATATGTATGAGGTTGTTACTAATCTGTTAATTTCATATCAAGTTAGTGGAGAACAAAAATTTAATATTCTTGTAAAAACATTAGAACATCATGATAGTGAGTGCTTTAATAAATTACTTAATACAATACCATCAACTTATAAACCACATAAATATGCTAATAAAGAACAAGAATTTAATGATGTATTATTTGATAATCTAAGTGAATTAAGAGAAAAATATAAAATAGCAAATAATTATTTTAATGAATTTGTTAAAGGGTATATTTGTGATCGCAGAGATAAGGGTTCTTTATCAAAATGGAATTTAGAAAAGGCTATAAAGAATTTAATTCAATTCAATTTAATTGATATAAACGAATTATTGTTTTACTATAATGGTGAAGAAATAACTAGTGCAGGGGCTGCATATATTTATGGAGAAAGTGCTGATTTAGCATTTTATTTATATGAATTGCCTAGCTATAAAAAAATTGATTCTGAAATAAAAGATAACACTGACATGTTATTACTTAAACTTGGTTATAAACATTCAAAAGATAATCTTGATTGGTTAATTAATAGAAAGAATTTTAATAACACATGTGATAAAATGCTTTATATTTTAGATTTTATTGATAGATGCAATAGCGGTAAGTGTTGTTTTGACTATCATTATACTGAAGAAGATATTAATGAAATAATGGATGTTCTAATTAGAAAAACAAAAAAAGAGGACTATAAAGAAGTAAAAAGAGGATTAGAAAATAGAAAACGAAATCAATTGCTAGAAGAACAAAAACAACTTTTAGAAAAGCAAGAACAAGCACTATTAACTCAGAAAAGACAAGAATTTACTAGCTTATTGAGAAATTTAGATGACACTTTATTAGAAACAGTACCAGCTAAAAAGAAAATTAAAGAAATCAATTTCAAAAAATAAAGAAATAGTTAGGGGGTAGTAAAATGGATAATACCAATATCATTAATGAAATACGAAGTAAAACTGATATTGTAGATGTTATTTCAAGTTATCTACCTCTTACACAAAAAGGTAAGAACTTCTTTGGAGTTTGCCCTTTTCATGATGATACTAATCCATCTATGAGTGTATCTCGTGAAAAACAAATCTATCGTTGTTTTTCTTGTGGAGCAAGTGGCAATGTCTTTAATTTTATTATGGATTATGAACATGTATCTTTTAAAGAAGCATTACTCATTTTATCAGAGAAAACAGGAATTGAAATTAAAGGTATTACTATTCAAAAAAAGTCCTCTAAGAATGATAAATTATATGAAATCTACGAACTTGCTCATAAATATTATCAGAATAATATGAGTAGTAGTTATTCTAAAAAAGCAAAAGAATACTTGAATAATCGTAAAATTACGGACGAAATGATTAAAGAGTATAAGATTGGTTTAAGTTTAGATAAAATGGACAACCTAACAAAGTTATTATTAAGTAAAGGGTATGACTTAAATACCTTAAATGATATTGGCTTATCAAGTTATGATAAAGATGTCTATATGAATCGTATTATGTTTCCATTATATGACTTAAACGGTAGAGTAGTAGGATTTTCTGGTAGGCGTTATGATGGTATCAAAGAAAATAAATATGTAAATACTAAAGGTACTGAAATCTTTCAAAAAGGAGATACCTTATATAATTATCATTTAGCTCGTGAATATGTTAGAAGTAAAAATGAGGTTATCGTAATGGAAGGTTTTATGGCTGTTATCCGTTCTAAGGAAGCAGGTATTAAAAACTGTGTTGCCCTAATGGGAACTGCTATGACCAAAGAACAAGCAAATCTTATCAAACGATTATCAAATCATGTTATTTTAAGCTTTGACGGTGATGAACCTGGTAGAAAGGCTTGTCTAGATAATGGTAGTGAATTAGAAAAATTAGGCTGTGAAGTAAAGATAGTAGAGTTAGACGGTGGACTTGATCCTGATGACTATATTTTAAAATATGGTGGTGATAACTTTAAAAATTTAATAAATAATGCCATAACTTTAAGTGATTATAGAATAAAACGCTTAAAAATGAATATAAATTTAACTAGTGATTTAGAAAAAACTGAGTATATTAATCGTGTTTTAGAGGAAACTAGTAAAATAGAAGATGAAATTCATAGAGAATTTATCTTAAAAAAACTTGCAAATGAGTTCGATATAAGTTATAATACCCTAGAAAAAAGGTTATTGTCTTTACTATCTCAAAATGAGAAAAAACTAGAACACAAAGAAGAAATTATCACACCAAAGATGCAAGTTTTGAAAAAGGATAAATATTACCTAGCAACTTATGCACTGTTATACTATATGTTAGTAAGTAAGAAATGTTTAGATTATTATAATGAGGGAAAAATAAACTTTCCAAACGAAGAAGAGCGTTTTTTAGCAAGTGAAATTTCTTATTATTACCAAAAATATGGTACAGTAACACCAGCAGATTTTTATACCTATTTACAAGATAAAGAAAAGCTATTAGTAGTGTTAAAGAAAGTATTAGAGTTGGAACTTGATAATGAAGTAACTGAAAAAGAATTAAATGATGATATCAAAACACTTCGTGAGTATCAAGTGAAAGAAGAAATTAAAAAATTAGAAAAACAACTCAAAAGTGAAACTGACATTATGATGCAAGTAGAAATAGGTTCCAAAATTAGAAATTTAAATGCAAAACTAAAAGCAAATAGTTAAAAAGTGAAATGGGAGTTGAAAGTGATGACAAAAGAAATTAAAACATTTGAAGAAAGAAAACAAAGTTTATTAGAATTAGGAAAAAAGAATGGTTTTATTACTTACGAACAATTAGCAGATGAATTAAAAGGACTAGAAGTAGATAGTGATTCTCTAGATGATTTATATAATTTTTTAGTCGATAATAATATTGAAATCACAGCTGACCAAGCAGATGAAAATCCAGATGATGATGAAGATGATGGACTTATTGATTTAGATGATTTAGCTTTATCAAAAGATATTAAAATCAATGATCCTGTTAGAATGTATTTAAAAGAAATTGGTCGTATTAACTTGCTTACAACTGATGAAGAATATGAATATGCTCTTCGTGCTGAACAAGGAGATGAATATGCTAAAAAAATGTTAGCAGAATCTAACTTACGTTTAGTAGTATCTATTGCGAAACGTTATGTAGGACGTGGAATGTTATTCTTAGATTTAATTCAAGAAGGAAATATTGGATTAATGAAAGCAGTAGAAAAATATGACCCATCAAAAGGATTTAAATTTTCAACTTATGCAACATGGTGGATTCGTCAAGCAATTACCCGTGCAATTGCTGATCAAGCTAGAACTATCCGTGTTCCTGTACATATGGTAGAAACAATTAATAAACTTGCTCGTGTTCAAAGACAATTAACACAAGAATTAAATCGTGAGCCAACTGATGAGGAAATTGCTAAAAAATTAGGAATTAGTATTGATAAAGTTCGTGAAGTATATAAAATCAGTCAAGATCCAGTATCTCTTGAAACTCCAATTGGAGAAGAAGATGACTCTCACTTAGGAGATTTCATCAAAGATGAAAGAACAATGTCTCCAGAAGAATATACAACAAGTGAAATGTTAAAAGAAGAATTAAGTGGTGTGTTATTAACTTTAACAGATAGGGAAGAAAGAGTACTAAGATTAAGATTTGGTCTTGATGATGGCCAATGTAGAACACTTGAAGAAGTAGGACAAATTTTTGGTGTAACAAGAGAAAGAATTCGCCAGATTGAAGCAAAAGCATTACGTAAATTAAGACATCCATCACGCTCTAGAAAACTAAAAGACTTTTTAACGAACTAAGACTAGAAATAGTCTTTTTTTTCTATTATAATAAGTAAGGGTGGAAGAATGAAAGTAAAGTTAAATCAAAGATTATTAAAAATAGCAGAGCTTGTACCAATAAATGCATCTATTATAGATGTTGGGTGTGACCATGCCCTATTAAGTATTTATATTTCTCAAAATAAAAAACCTAAAAAAGTAATTGCATCAGATATTAAAGAAGGACCACTAATTCATGCTAAAGAAAATATTCGTAAATACCAGCAAGAAGATAAAATAAAAGTAAAACTAGGGCCCGGTATTTCTACAATTGAAAATGATATTGATACCATTATTATTTCTGGTATGGGTGGATTAAATATGATAGGAATTTTAAAATATTCAAAAGATACCTATAAAAATGTAAACAGAATAATTCTATCACCTAATAGTGATACTTATGCAGTACGAAAAGAAATTACGAAATTAGGATTCATAATTCAGGAAGAGATGCTAGTAAAAGAAAACAATATTATTTATCCTATCATCGTTTTTGAAAGAGGAAAAAAGAAATATCGTGATAAAGATTATCTATTTGGCCCAATTTTATTAGAAAAAAAAGATACTTTGTTTTTAGAATACATAAAAAAAGAGGCTATCAGAGAAGAAAAGCTACTAGAAGTATTACCTAAAAAATATATTAAAAAAAGATTAGAATTAAAAAAAGAACTACATTTAATCTCCAAAATAATGTAGTTCTTTTTAAATAAAGAAAACAGGATTATTTGTATCAACACTGTAATTATCGTTTTCAATTTTTCTATTTACTACCGGTTTTTTTGTTTGAGAATTTGTGGTATTTGATGAACTTGTTTTTGTTGCATTTTGGCTAGTAGTGCTACTATCATCTTTTACAGCACCCATAATTCGAAACATAGTTTTTGCATTATTTATCATAGGACGAACTTGATAATAAATAGGAATTGCTTGATTAACAACATTTAAAGTTTTACTAGCACTATTTAAAAAGCCACTAAAACTAAATTTACTTAATAAACCTTTAAAACCAGCTAGGCCACTACTTTTTCCTAATATTCCAGTGCCTGTTGCACTTCCTAAATTAGAAGCTACATTTGCTGCTTGATAATAAGGTTGATACAAATAAGGATTATAGAAGCTACTTCCAAACATAATCTCACTCCTCACAATATTATATGAAAACAAGAAAAAAATGTTTAAAAAAAACTAAGAGTATGCTATACTAGACGTATAAAGTAGAAAGTATAAGATAAAGGGTTGATAGTATGAATATTTTTATAGAAACATATCACATGGTAAATAATATCATTCATTTACCAAAAAAAATGATAGATGCAAGAAAAGAAGCTAAGATAAAACAAGAGTTATTATTAGAAAAAGAAGAAAGGCAGAAAAAATTATTACAAGAAACTGCTAACACAATCTCATCTACCAGTAATGTTGATAAATTGTTAGAAGATAAAAATGCTGATAAAACAGATTTAATTACTTTTAATTATCAAGTAAAAAGTGACACTGGGAAGATTATTAAAAGTTCTTTTGATGCTAAAAGTATTAGTGAAGTAGAAGCTTTCTTAATTAATGAGGGTTATGAAATTATTAAAATAGAACCTCGTAAAAAATTTAGTCTAGATATGAATATTAGTTTATTTGGAACACATTTTAAAAGCAATGAACTAAGCTTTGCTTTAACCCAATTATCTACTTATATTAAATCAGGAATTCCTTTAGTAGATTCTGTTCGTATCTTAGCTAGACAAACAGAGAATGCTAGTAAAAGAAAAGTATATGAGAAAATAATTTATGATTTAGTAGCAGGTGAGAGTTTTTCTACGGCGTTAGAAAATCAAAGTGATGTTTTTCCTAGATTATTAATTAATATGGTAAAAACAAGTGAAATGACAGGAGATTTACCAACAACATTAGATGAAATGAGTGATTATTATACTTCTATTGATCAAACAAAAAGACAAATGATTACAGCATTAACTTATCCAATTATCATTTTAATTGTATCACTTGCTGTCGTTATTTTCTGTTTAGTATATATCGTTCCTAGTTTCGTAAAAATGTATGCTGAAACAGAAACTAGTCTACCAGCTATTACGGTATTTACTATGAATATGAGTAGTTTTGTATCTCAGTATTACATTATTATTATTTCTATTGTAACAGCTATTTTAATCATGTTAATTACAGCCTATAAAAATATTAAATCATTTCGTAAAATGATTCAAGTTATCTTAATGAAAACACCAGTAATTGGGAATATCATTATTTATAGTGAAGTAAGTATGTTTACTAGAACTTTTGCTCAATTATTAAATCATAGTGTTCATATTACAGATAGTATGGCTATTCTTTCTAAAATATCTAATAACGAAGTTTATAAAGAAATTATTATGAATACATTAGATACTTTAAGTAAAGGTGGAAAAATATCAGAATCATTTAGGGGACATTGGGCTTTTCCAGTAGTTGCTTATGAAATGCTAGTAACAGGAGAGTCTACTGGTAAACTTGGTGATATGATGGAAAAAGTGGCTAACTATTATAGTGGCTTACATAAAAATGCCATTACGACAGTAAAAAGTTTAATTGAACCAATTACCATTATTTTCTTAGCAGTAGCTGTTGGTTTCATACTATTATCTATCGTTATTCCAATGTTTGATATCTATGGTGCAGTTGGTAGCATGGGCTAGGGGGCTTTATGATATATTATATAGTTATATTTTTCATACTAGGAACCATTTTTGGTTCCTTCTATCATGTAGTAGGTTATCGTTTACCAAAAGGAGAATCTATTGTTACTCCTAAATATTCTTATTGTCCTAACTGTCATAAAAGATTAAAATCATGGGAGTTAATTCCAATTTTATCTTATTTATTTCAGGGTGGTAAATGTAAGAATTGTGGTAGTAAAATTTCTATTTTTTATCCATTTATTGAATTAATAACAGGATTATTATTTGCAGTTAGTTTTTATTCTTTTGGGTTTAGTTACGAACTAATTATTTCTTTAGTATTAGTTTCTTTATTTAGTATCGTAATTGTGAGTGATTTAACTTATATGATTATTCCAGATGAAGTAACACTAACTTGTAGTATTATTATTGTTGCTGTTAACTTTTTAAATTTAGGATTAAAAGGTGGTTTACTACAACTAGGTAGTGGAATTTTAACTTTTTTAATTATGTACTTAATTATGTTACTTGGAAACTTTATCTTTAAGAAAGAATCATTAGGTGGAGCAGACATTAAATTAATGTTTGTAGCAGGATTAGTATTACATCCAGTCTTAGGAATTTTTTCTATCTTTTTAGCTAGTAGTATTGCACTTCCTGCATCTATCGTTGTTTATGTTACGAATAAGGAACATATGATACCATTTGGACCATTTATTGTGGCAGCTATTTTATTATTATTTTTATTAAAAATTGATCTTCAAATGTTTACAGGCCTTTTTATTTAAAAAGGTTTTTTTCTATAATTTAAGGACAAAAAGTCTTTGATTTTATAACGGTTTCAATTGAATTATTAATGGTTTTACTTTATAATTATAAATAGGGATAATATACGAGGAGTGGTAGATATGAAAAACAAAAAAAGAAGTTTAGTAATTAGTTTTTTAGTGATATTATCAGTATTATTAGTAACATTAGGAGTAAGTGTTTCTTTTTTTAGTTATATGAAAAAAGGAGAAAAGGAAAATAGTATAAAACTAGGTTCTATTACTTTTAAATATACTGAAAATGAAAATGTAGGAAATGGGATCACGATTACAGATGCACTTCCTATATCAGATGATGAAGGTAAAATTCAATCTGGAGAAGGGAAAGTCTTTGATTTTAAAGTAGAGTCTAATTTATCACGTAGTGATTTAGAATATGAAATTGTAGCAGAACCTATCAGTAACAGTAATCTACCACTAGATGCAATGAAACTTTATCTAACATCTATTGATGATGATAAAGAAGAAGAAATTGAATCTACCATAAATGAAAATGGTAAAGTAAAAACATTAGATGAGTATAGTGATACTACGATAAAAAACGCAACAGGAAAAACAATCTATCAAGAAACAATATTAAGAAATACAAAAGGTTATTTAAAAAACTTTAGAGCAAGAATGTGGTTAAGAGAAGATTTAGATTGGACAGATGAAAAATATATGGGTAAATCTGGAGCTATTAGAATTAATGTTTATGCTAATAGTGATCATTCTATGGCATCAACTGATACAACAAGTCCAGATGATATAAGAATAGAAAGAGTAACAGCAAATAAAAAGTATTTGTTTACTAGTGTAACAAATGAAGAATATCAGTATGAATTAACGGTACCAAATGAAGTAGCTAATTTAGATGTTAGTGTTATACCATCTTCAACAGAGGCAACGGTAGAAATAACTTCTTTAAGTAAAAATAGAAGCTATGGTCTTATGGTAGGAGATAACTTCTTTAATGCTAAAGTAATTAGTGCTAATAAAGAAAAAAGTCAAAATTATATTTTAAAAGTAACAAGAGAGAAGAGTAGTAATACAGGTTTATCTAGTTTAACAGTAGATAGTTATTCTCTAACACCAGCTTATAGTGATAATGTTAATAACTACCAAGTAACAGTACCATATGAAATAGAAACAGTTACAGTAAATGCTACTAAACAAGAAGAAACAGAAACAATTAAAGGTTTAGGAAATAAGAATTTAGCTATTGGAACTAATGAAGTAGAGTTAGAAATAAAAGCAGAAGATGGAACTATTAGAAAAATAGTAATAACGATTGAAAGACAAAAATCAGATAATGCAGGAATTGAGAATGTAGAAGTAAATGGATATACATTAAGTTTGGTAGATGGTATCTATCAGGTAGTAGTGCCATATAACGTTACGAAAGTAACATTAGCAAATGTAACAACAACAGGAGCAACCGTGACAGGAATAGGAGAAAAAGAATTAAAAGTAGGAAATAATGATTATAGTGTAGAAGTAACAAGTGCTAGTGGAAAAGTAAAAACAAAATATGTAATAAGAGTAGTAAGAGAAAAAGATACAGATAATACATTAAAGAGTTTAAGCCTAACTAGCTGTAGTTTGGATAAAACGTTTGCTTCTGATACTTTAGAATATAGTTGTACAGTAGAAAATAATATAACAGAAACAACTATTTCAGCTACTGCTAATAGTAGTGTAGCTAGTATTACTGGATTAGGAAAGAAAACATTAGTAGTAGGAGATAATAGATTAGAAATTATTGTAACTGCACAAAATGGGGTTACTAAGACATATCAAGTAGTAGTACATAGAAAATCAAATGATGCTAATCTTAATAGTTTAAGTGTAACAGGATATACTATATCACCAGTGTTTAATAGTAGTACGACTAGTTATACAGTAAGTATTCCTTATACTGTAACAGAAGTAGAAGTAGTAGCTACTGCTAATAGTCAATTAGCTAATGCTACTTTAACAAATACTAATAATTTAACAGTAGGAGAAAATTTAGTTAAAGTAACAGTAACAGCAGAAGATGGAACGATAAAAGTTTATCAAATAATTGTAACCAGACGACAAGATACAAATAATAATTTAAACAATTTAAGTTTAACTAGCTGTACTTTATCACCAAATTTTAGTAGTAGTACTACTAGTTATACATGTACAGTAGAAAATAGTGTAACATCTACTACAGTAACAGCAAGTACAGAAAGTAGTGTAGCAAGTATCGAAGGAACAGGAACTAAAAATCTAAGTGTAGGAACTAATACAATAAAAGTAAATGTTACTGCACAAAATGGAAGTGTAAAAACCTATACTGTAGTAGTAACAAGAAAGCCAAATAGTGATGCTACTTTAAAGAGTTTAGGAGTTACTAATAAAACGATAACACCAACATTTGATAAAGATACCTTATTATATACTTTAACAGTACCATATAGTGTAGATAATATTACGATAACAGGTGTAGCTACTCAAGGTGTATCAAGTGTTACAGGATTAGGAAGTAAAGTGTTAGTAGTAGGAGAAAATAGTTTTGATATTAAAGTAACAGCAGAAGATAAGACTACTACAAAAACTTATAATATTACAGTAACAAGACAAAAAGATACGGATACTAGTTTAAAAAGTATAGGAGTAACTGGATATGATATCGTAAAAGTAGATAATAATAACTATACTTTAACTGTAGAAAATAATGTAACAAATGTAGAAGTAACTGCAACAGCAGCAAGTTCTGTAGCTATTGTAACAGGAACAGGAAAGAAAACATTAAATGTTGGAGAAAATGTGATTAAAGTAATCGTTACTTCTCAAAGTGGAAGTGTATCTACTTATAATGTTAAAGTAACTAGAAAAGCTAGTAGTGATGCAACCTTAAAGAGCTTAACAGTATCTAGTGGAACGTTATCACCAACCTTTAGTGCATCTACAACATCTTATACGGTAAGTGTTCCTTATAGTGTAACTAGTTTAACAGTAGGGGCTACAGTTAATAATAGCGAAGCAAGTGTTACAGGAACAGGAAGTAAAAATTTAAGTGTAGGAGATAATAAGATAAATGTAGTAGTAACAGCAGGAGATAAAGCTATCAAAACATATGTAGTAACAGTAACCAGACAAAAAGATACAGTAAATACATTAAAGAGTTTATCATTAACCGACTGTACTTTATCACCAACATTTAGTAGTAGTACAACAAGTTATACTTGTACAGTAGCAAATGGTGTAACAACTACTACTGTAGCAGCTGCAACTACTAGTGGTGTAGCAACACTTACAGGAACAGGAAGTAAGACATTAAATGTAGGAGATAATACTTTAAATATCGTAGTAACATCACAGAGTGGAAGTACTAAAACATATAGTGTAAAAGTACATAGAAAATCAAATGATGCAAACCTAAGTAGTTTAAGTGTAACAGGATATACTATCTCTCCAACCTTTAGTAATAATACAACATCATATACTCTAACAGTACCAAATGCAACAACTAGTATTACGGTAAATGCAAGTAAGAGTAATACTTATGCAAGTATAACAGGAACAGGAAGTAAGACATTAAATGTAGGAAGTAATACAATAAAAGTAACAGTAACAGCAGAAGATGGAAATACTAAATCATATACAATTACTGTAAAAAGAAAGGGTGTTGATACCATTACCTTATCAGCAAAAAATACTACTTATACAGGAAGCACAATAGCAGCAAATACTGCAACAGCTACAAGTAAGACAAGTATTACTTATACTTATTATTCAACAACTAACTGTAGTGGAACAGCACTAAGTGGTGCTCCAACCAATGTAGGAAATTATAGTGTAAAAGCAGTAAGTACAGGAAATGGTGATTATGAAGCAGGAAGTAAGTGTGTAACCCATACTATTACCAAAGGAACACCAACAATAAGCTTAACTGCAAAAACAGTAGAAGCAACAGGTAGCGCAATAACAGCAAATGCAGCAACAGCTAAAAATCCAAATGGAACATCAGTAACCTTAACATATAGTTATACATATTATTCTAATAATACTTGTACAACTGCATTAAGTAGTGCACCAAGCACTGCTGGTACATACTACGTAAAAGCAACAAGTACAGCAACAACAAACTTAAATAGTGCAAGTAGTAGTTGTGTAACACACACAATTAATAAAAACACAAACAACAACTTAAGTAGTTTATCTATTAGCGGATATAGTATTTCACCAAGTTTTGCTGCAGGAACAACATCTTATACAGCAACAACCGAAGCAAGTAGTGTAACTGTTAATGCAAAAACTGCAACCAGTTTAGCAACAGTAACAGGAACAGGAAGTAAGACATTAAGTTGGGGAAGTAATGCATTAAACATAATTGTAACAAGTCAGAGTGGGGCAGTGAAAACTTACAAAATTACAGTCAATAATAAACGACCAACTGCACCTAGCTTGACAGGTGGAAGTGACAACTGGGTGTCAACTGCACCTACTATAAAAGTGTCAAGTGCAGGAACAGCAATCAGTGGAGTAAAAGAGTATGAATACTATAAATCAACATCAAGTACAGCACCAACTGACTCAACAACAGCAACTGGAACAACTACAACTGGAGAGGTAACAATATCAGATGAAGGTACAACTTATATCTGGTATAGAACCGTATCAAATAACGGTTTCAAGAGTGCATGGAGTAGTTTCCAAGTAACTAACTTAGATACCATAGCACCAACTATAAAAGTTAGTGTATCTGGAAAAGTGGCAACATTTACATTCAGTGACAATGTAGGAATAACAGGTTATGGAGTAAACCAATCTAATACAGAAGAACCAACTTATGTAGAAACTAATAACACTAGTGTAACATGGACAGCAAGTAATGCAGGAACATATTATGTATGGGTAAAAGATACGGTAGGAAATAAATCAAATGAAACATTTACAATAGTATCAACTGCATTCTGTGCTTATAATGTAGGTCAAACATGGAATTATGATTATACAGGTGGGGTTCAATCATTTTCTACTCCATGTAATGGTACATATAAACTAGAAGTATGGGGTGCCCAAGGCGGTAGATGGTCAGGTAATTCTACAGAATCAGGAGGATATGGTGGATATTCCCAGGGAACTGTAATTATATCTAAAAAAGATACACTTTATATTGTTGTTGGAGCAAAAGGAGGTTCAAATGGAACATGGTCATATAATGGCGGAGGTTCTGGTGGTAATTATAATGGTAATTATGGGGGCTCAGGCGGTGGCGCAACTCATATTGGCACAAGAAATGAAACTCTTGCACAGTATGGCAATACAACTGGGTTATATATTGTCGCTGGTGGTGGCGGCGGTGGAAGTAGCTATGATTCAACAAACACAATCCGTTATGGTGGAGCTGGCGGAGGTAATTCTGGTTCAAGCGGCGGTGGATATCAGAATGGATATGGTGGTTCCCAAAGCGGTGGTGGAGGTAATCAAACCAATAATTCTAACTATTATGGTAAATTTGGACAAGGTGCAGCTAGTCAATTTCAAAATGGTGCTGGTGGTGGCGGCCTTTATGGTGGTGGTGGTGCAAATTCTACAAATGCCTCAGGTGGCGGCGGGGGCTCAGGTTACATCGGTGGTGTAACTAATGGCTCAATGCAAAGTGGTGTTCGTTCTGGTAATGGCTATGCTAGAATCACATTAGCATCTCTTAGCAATTAATAAGACTTAAAAAATTTGAATACATTAAAAATTAGTAGATGAAATTAAATTGAATTTCATCTACTTTTATATTAATTTTATAATATTTTAATTAACTAACTTAGATAC
>ERZ773192.906-NODE-906-length-33804-cov-6.501319_pt1 | contig 33804 bp, 33 predicted proteins | sample MGYA00581010_ERZ773192 | MGnify/ENA primary metagenome ERZ773192 (study PRJEB29015, sample SAMEA2737741) | human gut metagenome | biome: human gut; feature: human-associated habitat; material: faeces | place: China | collected 2012 ...
CTCGAACCTATGACCCTCTGCTTGTAAGGCAGATGCTCTCCCAGCTGAGCTAAGCTTCCATGTTGCATCCTGAGGTTATCACCTCAAGATTACCTTGTTTCCTTACTCCGTTTGCCGAAGTTTTTTGTGCTCTCTTCAAGCGACTATTATATTATACACGCTTTAGAGTGATTTGTCAAGCGTTTTTTATAATTTTTTTGAAAAAAGTTTCGTTACTTTTTCAAACGGCTTTGTTATGCGGTTTTCTGGACGTGTAGCCCTCGTTTATTCCCACGTTTTCCACACGTCCGGACAATATCCTACCGTTGCCTGCCTTCCGTTTCGCACTATCGGCGTTTTGAACATCGCAGGATTTTCAAGCAGCTTTTCTATTTTATCGTCCTCATACGCAAGATATTGCAGCGTGCTGTCCTTATATGCCTTTGAAGAAGTGTCGATGAGCTTTTCATAGCCGCCGACAGCCGCCGACACGCTGTTGAACTCGCCCTTCGACATACCTTTGGATAATAGATCTATCGACTGAAACTTTATTCTGCGTTCCTTGAAATAACGCTCCGCCTTTTTTGTGTCAAAGCACTTTGCTTTACCGAAAATCTGTATATTCATATCACAATACCTTTTTGCCGTCATTATTGCCGATTTTTTCGAGCAGGTCGCATATCCTGCCTGCCGATGAAGAAATAAACCTGTGCTGATTTCTTATCATTTCACGGCATTCCCTACCGTTTTCAAGTCTGTCGAGAGCGTCTTCTATGCTTCTCCCTTTAAGCGACAGGCTCATACCGTGACTTTCGAAATATCTGAGATTCCTCGTTTCACAGCCGGGTATAGACGGTATATGTATCATCGGCACACCCGTCACAGCCGCCTCTGTGGAGCTAAGACCGCCGGGCTTTGTTACAAACACGTCCGCCGCCGCCATATATCCGCTCATTTGATCTGTATAGCCGATTATCCTGAACGCATCGTTGCTGTCGGTCATATCCGTCAGTGCCTTCTGCAATTTTTTATTTGTACCGCAGATTACAACAAACTGCGTGTCGGTTTTTTTCCTGCCGTAAACCGTCAGCCTTTTCACGAGCCTTTTCATATTGCCTGCACCCATACTTCCGCCTGCAACAACCACACATCGTTTGTCTGGATTAAGGCCCAGCCGCCTTTTAAGCTCAGGCTTATCCGTTTCTTCCGGCTCAAACGCACGGCTTACCGGTATCCCGTAAGGGAGCAGCTGTTCACTTTTCGCTCCCTGATTTATATATTCGTCACGCAGATCCTCTGCGGATATTACATACTTATCGCACTGCGTTTCCATCGTAAACGGAGTGCAGGTATAGTCCGTTCCTATAAAAACCGTAGGCGGCAGGTCATATCCCTTACGCCTAAGATATGTAACCATTTCAGCCGCATAAAAATGCGTCATTGCTATCACGTCATATCGGTTTTCCTGAAGATATTCGCCCAGCTTCCTTGCCGCTTTACGATTGGCAAAATACATAGGCGAGGTTATCGGCAGACGGCAAAGGCGCATACCGAGATTATACGCCGCACCGAATGCGTAAGGAAAATATTTTGCCGTAAACACATAGAAGCTGCCGACGTGAGCCGCCTTCCATGTCGGATCAAGCGTGTACGGGTCAAGCATCACAGCATTATGACCTCTCCTGAGTAGCTCTTCTTTTACCGCACGGGCGGCCGCATTATGACCTCCGCCCGTACTGCACGATAAAATCAGTGCTTCCACAGCCATCTCACATCGAACTTCTCACGTTCTTCGGGAACGCTGAGCATCTTTATCGAGCAGGCAATAGTTATCATAAGCATACCTATCGACACCGCCTTCACAGGCTCTATAAAGAACGATACAAGCGTTGTACAGCAGTAGGTGATAATAGTGCAGTAGCAGTGAGGGGTTATCTTTATCAGCGTCATAAACAGAATAAAGAAGAAGCACAGTGTCAGTACGGTAGTCCAGTTGGGCCACATACCCGCAAGAGAGCCGAACGTGACCGCAATAGCCTTTCCGCCCTTAAACTTTGAAAATATCGGCAGTATATGTCCTATCACGGGTGCAACAAGCACGATAGGGAGCATGACCTCCGAAGGATTTTCCGTGTGCATATAAATAAACACAGGCAGAAAGCCCTTTCCCATATCGCAAAGCAGCGTCAGCGCACCGCATAACACTCCGCCGTAACGGAACGCATTAGCCGTTCCGTAGTTCTTGTCGGGGCTTTTCGATATTATGTCCTTGTGAAACAGCTTCGAAATAATGCTTGCAAACAATATACTTCCGAGCAGATAGCCCGAAACCGCAAAAAACAAGCCTGTAAGCATATGTATCCCTCCGTATCAGTCTATAATGATTAAATCCTTTGTTGTATTTGTAAGGTTACGACAGCCGTCATTCGTGACAACCACCATATCCTCCGTTCTCACTCCGTATTTGCCCGAAATATACGCACCCGGCTCAACTGTCAGTATCATACCCTCCTTGAGCGTATACTGTGACGAAGGCGATGCTGACGGTGCCTCGTGTATCTCAAGACCTACACCGTGACCAAGCCCGTGACCGAAATACTTGCCGAATCCCCATGCGTCAAGAGTGCTTCTTGCAACACTGTCTGCCACCTTTCCGCTTATATCCGCCCTTATCGCCTTCATAGCGTCAAGATTTGCAAAAAGAACAGCGTCATACATCTTCTTCATATCATCCGTCACCTTGCCTATAGCGATGGTTCTTGTCATATCCGAATGGTATCCGTCATAGGTTGCACCGAAGTCAAGCGTCAGAAAATCTCCGTTTTCCAGCTTCTTATCCGTAGGTACAGCGTGAGGTGAAGCAGAATTAACGCCCGATGCCGCAATGGTATCAAACGATTTTCCGTCCGAGCCGTATTCAGCCATATAATATTCAAGCAGTGCCGCAACGTGCTTTTCGGTCTGTCCCGGCTTTATGTCACGCAGCAGTCTTGAAAAAGCTCTTTCGGCTATCCGCTGTGCCTTTACTATCTTCTCGATTTCTTCGGGTGTCTTTATTATTCTCATCTTCCCGATCATCTCCGATAACCCGCACGAGCTGTCGAATGTAACAAACGTATAGTTTGCCTTGTATTTTTCAAGTTCGGTCACAGTCATAGCGTCGCTCTCCACGCTGACAGTGGTTATACCATGCTTTATAAGCAGGTTCATAAGCTGGGTCTTTGCGTTTTCGAGCAATATTACCTCGCAATCGCTGACACGTTGCTTTGCTTTGTCAAAGTAGCGGAAATCAATCAGAAGATAGCTTGCTTCCTTTGTGACAAGTATAATTCCAGCCGATGATGTGAATCCGCAGAAATATCTCCTGCTTATATCCGATGTTATCAGAGCGGCGTGTCTTTCATCCGAAAGTTTGTCTGCCAGCTTTGCTATATTACCGCCGTTATTAACCATATTTCCCCTCCGCTGCGATTATGACCGCATTTATCCAAATAATAATTTTAGCCCTTAATTATTAACCGAAAATCAACTGTATTACCTGATTGCCTTTATCAGTCCATATTCAGCGCATAGAAAAGCGCCATCATATAACTCTTTTCGCCAAACCCCGCAACAGTGCCCTTGCATACCGGAGAGATTACCGAATGATGCCTGAATTCCTCTCTTGCGTGTACGTTCGACATATGCACCTCAATCACAGGTATCTTTATCGCCGCAATAGCGTCCCTTATCGCATAGCTGTAATGCGTATATGCGCCTGCATTGAAGATAATGCAGTTATATTTTGCTCTTGCCCCGTGAAGTGCGTCGATTAATGCGCCCTCGTGGTTTGACTGGAAGAAATCTATCTCTGCACCGTTTTTCTCGGCACATTCCTTCAGCCTTTCGTTTATCGCCGCAAGCGAATGGTCGCCGTAAACAGACGGCTCACGCTCGCCGAGCAGGTTTAAATTCGGTCCGTTCATTACGAGTATCTTCATTTGCTTTTTCCGTCCTTATTTCAAATAGCTTAGATATGCCTTTTTCATAAGGCTTGCGTCCTCAGCCTGTGTTCCGTCAGATTCGCATATAACCGTACAGTTGAGATTTCTCTTTGCCAGAAGCTCGCACAGCGGCTCATACTGCGGGCCGTAGATCTCGTCAGCAAACGTCAGGTGCCGTCTTTCTCCGCTGTTTGTATATTCTATCTTCGAGAAATGTATGTGCATCTGTGAAAGCCTGTCATGTCCGAGCGTATTTTCGATTTTGTCGAGCATCACAGAATAATCATCTATCGTCTTTATTTCGCCGTGCGTTCTTGCGTTCAGATGCCCGAAGTCAACACACGGGAGCATTTCATCGTCAAGAGTACACAGCTCCAGTACCTCATCAAGCGTTCCGAGCTGATTTATCTTGCCCATAGTTTCCGGGCATATAATCGCCTTCAAGCCCTCGCTCTGCCTTAAAGCCACAGCCTTTGCAAGCGTCTGCTTCGCAAGATACAGTGCCTCCGCCCTCGTAATCTTGGCACACGAGCCGGAATGCACCACAACCTTTGTCGCACCCAGTTTATCCGCCGCCCTGAGCGATTCAGCGATATAATTCACGCTGTTGTCACGCTTTTCCGCCTCAACGCTTGACAGCGAGATGAAATACGGAGCGTGGAGCGTTACGGTTATATTGTTTCCGCTTGCAAGCGCAGGCAGCTTTTCATAGGTTGCCGCCGCAATTCTGACGCCCCTGCCGCACTCAATCTCATAGCAGTCAAGCCCCATAGATGCAAGATATGACGGAAGCTCGTCGGGAAATTTTCTCTTGCCGAAGCTCAGCGAATTGCCGCCCGGCCCGAATTTAACAGCCATTACTTTTTCTCCTTGGTTTCCAGCTTCGAGTAGTCCCTGTGGAAAAATAAACTCTCTGCTTTTCTTTTCAGCTTAAACGTCCACGCACTTTCCATATGGAAAGGCTCAACAAGCACCGACACCGCACCCTTGATATTCCCTGCGATAACATCAGTGAATATCTGATCGCCCACGACAGCCACCTGTTTTTTCGGCACGCCCATTATCTTTATAGCCTTTGATATGCCGAATGTAAGCGGTTTACAGCCGTTTGCCGTAAACGGAAGCCCCAGCTTCTTCGCAAGCGGCGCTACACGCTTGTTTGTGTTGTTCGACACTATGCGCATCGGCACTCCTATGTTTTTCATATGCTCAAGCCACTCGGGTATGCCGTTTTCGGCGGCAGGATTTCCGTGCATCGAAAGCGTGTTGTCAAGGTCAAGCACCAGCGCCTTTATATTATATTTATCAAGAAAGTCCTCGTCTATGTCGAGAACTGAATTTATCCATATCTGCGGTTTAAAAATCATACCGTATCCTTTAATAAAAAAATTAAAAGGCGAACAAAGCGTCAGCATGAGGCTAACCTTGTCCGCCTTTTATTACCGTAAGTAATTAATTACTTAAACTTGCGCTTACGAGCAGCCTCGGATTTCTTCTTACGCTTTACCGAAGGTTTTTCGTAGTGTTCTCTTTTACGAACCTCTGCGAGGACGCCGTCTCTGGCACACGATCTCTTGAAACGCTTGAGAGCTGTATCTAAAGATTCATTTTTGCCTAAACGTACTTCTGCCATCTATATCCCTCCCTTTGCCAAATGGCACAGGTTATAACTCATACAAATTTTATAAAGATGTATGCTAGTATTATACAATATCGTACCGACTTTGTCAATACATTTTTGAAAATTTCGTAAAAATTCTTGCAGATTATTCCGATTTTCAATCAAGAAACTGCTTTACATCAACTTCCTCAGCGTCCTGCCAGAGCCTTTCAAGGTCGTAGAAATCCCTCGTTTCCTTATAGAAAACGTGGAAAACAACATCTATATAGTCAAGCACTATCCAGTTACCGCTTGCCTTGCCGTCTATGGACTTAGGCTCCTCGCCCTTTTCACCGAGCTTAAAATCGACCTCGTCCGCAAGTGCCTTTACCTGCGTAGAGCTTGAACCGCTTACTATTACAAAATAATTTGCAAGTATCGTAAGGTCACGCACCTTGAGGATTCTTATATCATCTGCCTTCTTAGAATCGAGAGCCTTTATGCCCTCCTTCAGAATCTCTATATCAGTCATTCTTCGGATTTTTCCTTTCTGCTGTGCTTTTTTCAGCCTTCATTATCCTTGTGTAGAAATTATATCCCGCTATCGTACACGGCGGTATAAGTCCGCCCTTACCAAGCGTTTCGCCTATTGAATATTTTAACGCATTGTACATAGCGTTGTCAAGATTCTCAAAGCTCATCTCCCGATATTTTTCAACATCCTTATAGCTTCTGTCCGCACTTGTGAGATCTCCTAAGTAAACGATCTTTTCAAGCATCGACATATCCGCCCTGCCTGCCGTGTGATAACGCACCGCATTCAGAATATCAATATCCTTTATACCAAGATTTTTCGATATGTGATATGCCCCTGCCGGAGCGTGCCACAGTGCCGGAGTATAAAGCTCCTCGTCGCTCACGTCCATATTGCTCAGTATCGCCTGCGATTTCATCGCATTCGGAGTTTCCTCCTTCTTTATATCGTGAAGAAGCCCTGCGAGATATGCCTTTTCCTCGTCACCGCCGTGCTTTTTCGCAAGTGCCAGACACATTGACGCAACATTCATACTGTGGGTAAAACGCTTCTTTGAGAGCGTATTTTTCAGCATTTTCACATAGTCCGCATATTTTTCGGCATAACGCTGTTCGTCCTTATCCTGCTTTTCACACATACAGACCACGTTCCTTTATATAGCCTTCAACCGCTTCGGGTACAAGCCCTGTTATACTTTCACCGTTTTTCAGCTTCTCTCTGATTTCGGTAGAGCTAACCTCAGTGACATGAAGATTCAGCACCTTTATCCTGCCCATTTCTGCGGCATATTCACACATATCGCTGTATTCGCTGTTTTCTCTTGCGGCGGCAACCACCTTGCACTCGCCCAGAAGCGCCTCATAGCGATACCACTTGTCGAAATAGAACAGCATATCTCCGCCGATTATCAGATAGAACACAGCATCGTCGGGGTACTGTCTTTTAAGTTCACGGATAGTATTTATAGTGTAGCTTGTACCGCCCATGCGCTTTTCAATGTCGCTTATCTCAAACTTGCCGCTTGTTATTTCGTCTGCAAAGGCAAGTTCGCACATCTTAGCCCTGTCCTCAAAAGCGATAAGCCCCTTGTTGCTCTTGTGAGGCGATACGCAGGTAGGTATTATCAGCATTTTCTGAAGTTTAAGGTCGGCGAAAGCCTCTTTCACCATATTTATATGTCCGTTGTGAACGGGGTTGAAAGCACCGCCGAATACGCCTATCTTAATCATCTAATTCTATCTTCCTTTTCTTAGCGTCCTTGTTCTGCCTGTAAAGAACTATCTTAGTGCCTATTACCTGCACAACAATGCTGTTTGTCCTTTCGCCTATCTCACCTGCAAGCTCCTTTGCACTGTATCCGCAGTTTTCAAGAACTCTTATCTTTATAAGCTCCCTTGCCTCAAGTGCGTCCGAAAGCTGCTTTATAAGTTCGTCCGAAATTGCATTCTTCCCTATCTGAAAGATAGTGTCGTAGTTACTTGCAATGCTCTTGAGCCTTGCTCTTTGTCTGCTTGTTATCTCCATTTACTTTTCTCCGTTTCTTTTATCTCATAAAGAAATACCATATCGCAAATACAGCACCAAGCTGCAGAATAATTATGACCGGTATCCCTATCATGAATCTCTTATGCTTTGTCTTATGATGAAATATCCTCATCGAAATATACATAGCGACCGAGCCGCCGAGTGCGGATACGATAAAGAGCGTCCTTTCCCTTATCCGCCATTTGTTTTTCCTCGCTTTGCTCTTATCCACAGGCGGCAGTATAAACCCGATTATGCTTATTATTATCAGGTATGCCGCTGTCAGAATATAGGGTAGATCTTTTATATCCATCACTTCTTGCTAAGCTCGGCCGCCAGCTTTTCAAGTGCTTTCGCCCTGTGGCTTATCCTGTTCTTTTCCTCGTCCGTAAGGCAAGCCATGCTTGTATCATCGTCTATCATGAATATCGGGTCATAGCCGAAGCCGTTTTCGCCTATAGGCTCCTCTCCGATAAAGCCCTCGCATTCACCCGTCACGCATATCTCATAATCGTCATCACGGATAAAGTATAAGGCACACACGAATTTAGCGTTTCTCAGCGGCTTGTCAACGCCCTTCAGTTCACCGAGTACCTTGTTTATCCTGTCCTCGTTCGTTGCGTTCTCGCCTGCGTATCTTGCCGAATAGATGCCCGGCGCACCGCCTAAGAATTCTATCGAAAGTCCGCTGTCGTCCGCAAGCACAGGCGTATGCGTCATATCATATATAGTCTTCGCCTTTATATGAGCGTTCTCGCTGAAGGTCGTTCCGTCCTCCGCTATATCGATATTGATTCCCGCTTCCCTCATCGAAACAGGCTCATATCCCAGAGGTGTCAGCATTTTTTTGAATTCTTTTATCTTGCCCTCGTTGTTTGAGGCAATAATCAGTTTCATATATTGTCCTTTCGTATACAGGCTGTCATTCAAACAGCGCTTCAACATAATCCCGTGGTACAAACGGTTGCAGATCGTCTATCTTCTCTCCCACACCGACCAGCTTCACAGGTATACCAAGTTCCTCTTTTATAGGTATTATTATACCACCTTTTGCCGTTCCGTCAAGCTTTGTAAGAACGATACCCGTTATATCAGCCGTTTCCTTGAACAGCCTTGCCTGATTTACCGCATTCTGTCCCGTTGTAGCGTCAAGCACAAGCAGAGTTTCAACACGGCTGTCGGGTGCATTGTTGTTTACTATTCTCGCTATCTTCTTAAGCTCGTCCATAAGGTTCTTCTTGTTGTGAAGCCTGCCTGCCGTATCGCATATAATAACGTCCGCATCTCTTGCAATGCCTGCCTTTACAGCGTCAAACACAACAGCCGCAGGGTCGCTTCCCTCCGAGTGCTTTATAATATCAACACCGGCACGCTGTGTCCACACCTCAAGCTGTTCGATAGCAGCCGCACGGAACGTATCCGCCGCCGCAACGACAACCTTTTTGCCGCTGCTTTTAAGGTTATATGCGAGCTTTCCTATAGTGGTCGTCTTGCCTGCGCCGTTTACACCTATAACAAGTATAACAGTCGGCTTTGTATCAAGGATAAGTTCGTTTTCACCCTCAAGTATCCCGGCGATTATCTTCTTTAAAAGTCCCTTCACTTCCGCAGGGTCGGTAGTACCTGTAGCCTTTACCTCTTTTCTTAAAGCCTCGCAGATATTTGCGCTTGTCACAGCGCCTATGTCCGATAAGATAAGCGTTTCTTCAAGTTCCTCGAAAAAATCCTCGTCAATTTTCGTGAACGAGTTAATAACTCCCGTTATCTTGCTTGCAAGAGCTTCTTTTGTATTCTTTAAGCCGTTTTTCAGTTTTTCAAATAATCCCATTGAAAAATTTTCTCCTACTTTATATATTCAACCAGCTTTTCCAAAGCCTCATCGGCATTTACCGTACAGTCGGGAATAAGCGGTTCTTCACTTTTGTTTATATCCACACGGTAGAATTTCTTGTACGATACACTCAGCACGAGCTTCGATTCGGGAAGCTGAAAGCTCAGCTTGTCACCGTATGCGGTCGGCATATTTCCGGGCATTTCGCCTATCACCTTTCCTATGCCGTTATCCTGTATCACCATTGCAAAGTCCATTGCCGAACTGAATGTATATTGCGATGTCAGCACATACACCTTGCCGTCAAAAGCATTTTCAACGTGCTTGTTCGGCGTTATCTCATCACGGTACGAGATCAGATTTCCGCCGATTCGTATATCCGTTCCTCCGAACAGCTTATAGTCGCTTATATTTATATATCTCAGAAATTCATTTATGACCTCTGTTGTTCCGCCTCCGTTGCTTCTTAAGTCAACGGCGATATTTCCGATATTATTATCTCTTACCGCACTGAAAAATTCCGACAACCTATCGGTGTATTCCGCTGACATTTCACAACGGTTGAGTGTGAAAACGCCGAGCGAATTCTCCTTGTCGATCTTATATGAGCATAGCTCAAGCTGTTTTCTTTCGGGCGGCTCGTCCGTCATATCAAAATGCTTTGCATTTTCACTGAAAACAACATCTATCCCATCGGATACATCCGCACCGAGAAGCGTAAGCCAGCTGCCGTACTCCAGAGCCACGACGAACATATAGTCAGCATAAAAGCTGACCTGCGGCTCGCACGGGAACACCTTTTTGAAATGCTCCTTCATACTGTCCGCCGATATGCCGTCAATTGATAAGAGCGTTCCGCTTTCATACGCCTTGCTTATCTCTCCGCCGTCACCCACATACTGCGTTCCCGATGCTGTGACTATCGTGTGTGCGTCGTCAAGTGTGCATACAAGCTCCGCAGATTTCTCCCACAGCTCCTTTACCGTCACGCCGTCCTTATCCATCAGCTCTCTGCGTAACCTTATGTATACGTCGCCGAATCTTTTCTCCGCACCGTCGTCGATAAGGAACACCGGATGTTTTGCCCTCACCGTGTCATACACATATTTCAAGTCCTTTTGTGCCTGCTCCGAGCTAAGCACGGTATCAAGCGGTAATGTCGGCTCAAAATCAGCCTGTGCGTCATAACCGCTGATTTTAAGCACTATACCGCCTACCGCAAGAATAACGGCAAGCAATAAAGCTGTTACTCTCAATTTGTTCATTTTCTACCCCGATATTTCATATACAATATAACAATTTCCTTACACGATTTCCTTTATGAGTTTTCGACCTCGTTTAAAAATTCCTCGCTGAATTCCTGCCTTAACAGTCCCGATACGCCCTTTTCCTGCATATAAACGCCGTACAGCACATCGCACAGTTCGATCGTTCCTCTCCTGTGTGTTATTACCATAAGCTGAGTATTATGCGAGAAACGCTTAAGGTATGTAGCGTACTTCTGTACATTGGCTTCGTCAAGTGCCGCATCGACCTCATCGAGCATACAGAACGGTGTGGGTCTGTGTAATAATATCGCAAGATAGATTGTCAGCGCTACCATCGACTTTTCACCGCCGGAAAGCAGTGACAGGCTCTTTATTACCTTTCCCGGTGGTGCGGCATAGATCTCAACATCGGAATTCAGCACATCGTCCGGGTCGGATAGCTGAAGCCTTGCCTCGCCGCCTCCGAATATCTCGCTGAACAGCATTCCGAAGTGATTGTTTATATCGTCAAAGCTCTCCGTGAACCTCTGCTTTATATCCTTTATAAGATCTGCAATAAGGCTTTCAAGCTCCGTCTTTGAGGTTTCAACATCCTTTAGCTGTTTTGCAAGAACGCCGTAACGCTCCGATACCTCCTCCAGTTCTTCTATAGAGCTGTAGTTTACGCTTCCCAGTGCCGCAATGCTTCTCTTTATCTCGGCAAGCTCCGCCTTAAGCATGAATATGCCTGCGTCATCTACAGGCTTCGCACGTTCCTTTGCCTCACTGCGTGTCATCTCGTACTTGTCCCACAGTCCCGAGATTATCTTCTCGGTCTGACCTTCCGCCGAGCCTTTACGCTCTTCCTGTCGGGCAAGGTCTGCACTGAACTTTTCCTTTGCCTCGGTAAGTTCTCTTATCGACTTGTTTATCTCGCTGATACGCTTTTCAGCCGCATTTGTGAGCGATACGTTATCTGCGATTGCCTTTTCGTTGTCGCCTGCCGTTTTTGCTATTTCTTCGGTCTGAGACGTTTTCAGAATTATGATTTCATTCTTCTGCTCAATGCCGTTTTTAAGTTCCTCAATTTTTCTTAGCTGTTCGCTTCCGCCGTCGCTCAGTGCAAGGATAGATGCGTCTATACCCTCTATTCTTGTGCGGATGTTGGATATATCGCCGTTTACCGTCAGAACATCCATATTGTTCCTTTGTATCCTGTCGGCTATCTCTTTTCTCTTATCCTCCGCCTTGTCAAGACCGCTTCTCTGCTCGCTCAGAGCCTCCTCGTTCTTTTCGATTTCGGCAAGCACGCTTTCAAGCTGTGACTTTGTATCGGAAAGGAGCTTCCTGCCGTCATTCTCGGCTCTTTCCTGTGCGTCAAGCTGTTCCTCGGCACTGTCACGCTGTGCGGTAAGCTGTGACAGCAGCTGCTTTATACCGTCACGCTGTGCCTCAAGCCTTGCTATCTTAGGCTCGCACTGCGATACGGTTTCGGAAAAGCCCTCCATTTCCTCCGCCATCTTTGCGACTTCCGCCTGTAAGGGCTTTAGCTGTTCGCTCTCGGCTTTTATCTTCACACCGAGTTCCTCAATCTGTTCGGATAATAAAGCAAGCTCCTGCTTTCTTGCGATTATGCCTGCGTCATTTCTGACACTGCCTCCCGTGAACGAACCGCCTGCGTTGATGACCTGACCGTCAAGCGTCACTATTTTGAAGCGGTATCCGTACTTCTTTGCAATAAACGATGCCGTATCAATATCCTCAACGACCGCCGTCTTTCCGAGTATGGATTTTACTATTCCGTCGTACAGCCCGTCATATTCCACAAGGTCGCACGCCATACCCTCAAAGCCGTTCTCGTTACTAAGCCCTCCGACTTTGAGCATCTTTCCCTTTACGCTTGTAAGAGGTAAGAATGTCGCACGTCCGAGGTTGTTTTCCTTAAGATAACGCATACTGCGCTTTGCCGCTTCCTCGTTATCGGTAACGATGTTCTGCATTATACCGCCCAGTGCTATCTCAATAGCCACCGTATAACGCTTGTCCACGCTGATTATATCGGCTACCGTACCTCTTATACCGCTGAGCCGTCCCTGCCTGTCCGCCATTATTACCGACTTTACGCTTGACTGGAAGCCCGCCATATTCTTGTCTATCTCGTCAAGCACCTGATGGCGTGACGCTTTCGTTTCGTACTCCTTGCGTAGCGTTTCAAGCGTCTGACCTGCCGTTTTCAGCTTGTCATTCTTATTGGCAAACAGCTTTTTATATCCTGTCAGCTTGTTCTCGGCTTCGGCCTTTTCTTCCTTTGCCTGTTCAAGCTCTTCATCGGTATCGCTGAGTTTTATTCTCTGCGTCTTTGCTTCAGCCGCCGCATTCTCAGCCGTTCTTGTAAGTTCCTCCTTACGCTTTGAAAGCTGTTCGGAGGTTGCCTCTATCTGCTGTACCGACAGCTGCAGCTGCGTTCTTTTAAGATACAGCCGACCCTGCTTTTCGTCAAGTTCCTTGTACTCCCCCGAAAGCGTTTCGCCCTCAGCATCGATTCCCGTCAGTTCCTCCGTCAGCCGTTCGCTGTCCGCCTTCAGCCGACCTATAAGAGCCTGCTTTTCCTCTATCTCGTTTTCAAGGTTCTTTTTATCTTCCTCAAGCCTTGCCTTGCCGCTCTTGCCGTCCTCTATCTGCTTTTCGGTTTCCGCAATAGCTTCTTGCGCGTGTGAAATATCGTTGTGCAGTACGGCGATCTCAGCCTTTATATCGCTTATGCGGTCCTTCGCCTCGTCACTTCCGGCTTTCAGCTTTTCAAGCTCGGCACGGAGCGTCATTCTGCGGTTGTTGTTGTCTTCTTCCTCAGCCTCCAGCTTTGCAATATCCCTGTCGAGATTTTCACACTCTGCCTTGCTGAGAAGTAGTTTGTCCTCCGCTTCCGAAATCGTCTTTTCAAGTGCGGACAATTCGTACATACTTACCGTTATATCAAGGTCTTCTTCCCTCGAAAGCAGTTCCTTCGCCTTTTTAGCCTTTGCCGCCTGCTTTTCAAGCACAGGGAGTCTTGTTTCAAGTTCCGACGCTATATCACGGATACGAAGCAGATTGTCCTCCGTGCGTTTGAGCTTGTTCTCTGCGTCCTTTTTCTGCGCTAAGAATTTCGATACGCCCGCCGCTTCTTCAAAAACCTCACGGCGCTTGCTTCCGCCCGATTCTACTATCTCCGATACCTTGCCCTGACCTATAACGCTGTATCCGTCACGGCCAAGACCCGTACCCATAAACAGTTCGTTTATATTCTTGAGCAGTGTCTTTGCTCCGTTTATCTTATATTCCGACTCGCCGCTCCTGTACAGCTTACGGGATATTACCACCTCGTCACTGTCTACCCTGAGTGCCCTGTCACAGTTATCTATAGTCAGCGTTACACTTGCAAAGCCCATCGGCTTTCTGCGTACAGTTCCGTGAAAGATAACGTCCTCCATTTTATCTCCACGCAGACTTTTAGCGCCCTGCTCTCCCATTACCCAGCGCAGTGCGTCACTTATATTACTTTTACCGTTGCCGTTACTTCCGACAACAGCGGTCATTCTCTTGTCAAAATGCAGTATGGTCTTATCGGGAAACGATTTGAACCCGTATATTTCCATAGATTTAAAAAACATCAACCGATCCTCTCCGCACGGAAATCCGTGCCTTTCTCTTCCTTTATCTTAAAGGAAATTCCACGCTGTGAAAGTGCATTACGGTTAGCTCCGCCCTGCCCGATTATCTTGCTTATATTACGCTTGTCCGTGTAAAAGACGTATTTTCCCCCGTCTTCGCACACAGCGTTCATCTTTTCCAGATACAATATGCTCTCGGCTATCTCACGCAGTGCCGGGTGATATACTCCCCCGACCATTTCCTGCTCAACATCACGGCTTGCGTGAAGCCCCATACGGATAACTGCGACCCCTGCCTTGTTAAACATATCGAGCAGCCTTGCACAGAGCCTTGTTGTCTGCTCAAAGGTAAAGCTGTCATACACTCCGCTCTCGTGCAGTCTGCCAAGCTCGGTATTTTTCAGTATAACAGTAGGATATATCCTCACCGTGTCGCAGTGGAGTGCGATAAACTCCTTTGCGGTATCAATGCAGTATTGCTCCGTGTCCTTATACAGCCCCGTCATCATCTGAAGACCGAGTTCAAATCCGCTCTGCTTTATAAGCCGTGAGGCACGTCTTACGTCCTGTGCCGTATGACCTCTGCGGTTAGCTGCCAGCACCTCGTCATTCATACTCTGTGCGCCAAGTTCTATCGCCGTCATGCCGTAGCTTTTAAGAATGCCGAGTATTTCCTCGTCAATGCAGTCCGGTCTTGTAGAACAGCGTATGCCGTCATACTGCTCGGGGTATGCGTCTGTATAACGCTTGGCTACCGTCAGCAGTCTTATCATATAATCCCTGTCTATTGCGGTAAAGCTGCCGCCGAAAAACGCTATCTGTGCCTTCGTACCGCTGTCTTTAAGATTTTCAAGCTGTCCTTCAAGTATGCTTTCAAGCTCCTTTTCAGTGACAGGCTCGCTGTGTCCGCTTATCGTTTTCTGATTGCAGAAGCTGCATATATGCGTACAGCCGTAATGCGGTATAAATACCGAAATGTTAGTTTGTTTCATATCCCATAAGGCTTATAGCCTCTTTTGCGGCGCTCTGCTCCGCTTCCTTCTTGCTCTTACCCTTACCCGTGCCTATTATCTGACCGTTCAGAAGCACATTCGCCGTAAACTGCTTGTTATGCGCCTGTCCGCTTTCGTCACTTATCTCATAGGTAACACGTTCTTCCGGGTTCTGCTGGATTATCTCCTGCAATACCGTCTTGTAATCTCCGAGCAGGAATTTACCCGTGCTCAGCTTGTCAAGCGGCGGTATAAACGGCAGTATGAAACTTCTTGCCGCTTCAAATCCGCCGTCAAGATATATCGCCGCAATAAGCGCCTCAAATGCGTCCGCCAGTATCGAGTGGCGATCTCTGCCGCCCGTATGTTCTTCTCCTTTTCCCAGAAAAATATACTTGCCTAAATCTATTTTTCTTGCAAAGGGATAAAGCGCATTTTCACACACTACGCTTGCTCTTATCTTGGTAAGCTGTCCTTCGGGCATATTGGTAAGATTTTCAAAAAGATGCTCGGACACAACAATGCTCAGCACGCTGTCGCCTAAAAATTCAAGACGTTCGTTACTGCGCAGATGTTTTCCGTTTGTGTATGACGAATGAGTAAGAGCCTCTTTTAAAAGCTCAGGATTTTTGAACGTATAGCCTATTATCTGTTCAAGCTCTGTCATTTCTTTTCCTTTCAATAATTCTCACGGGAGGGAAGCCCCTCCCGCAAGCCAAAAATCAACCTTCCGTATTTTCCGACAGCACCTTTTCCATCTCTGCGATAACGTTTCTCTCAACGAAATCCTTGGCCTGTCTTACGGCGTTCTTGAATGCAAGAGCGTCACTGCTGCCGTGTGCCTTAAGCACAGGCTTTGCCGTACCTAAAAGCGGAGAACCGCCCGTTTCCCTGTAGTCCATCTGCTTGCTTATTTCCTTGATGCCCTTCATAGTAAACATTGCGCCTATCTTTGTACCGAGGTTGCGGAAGAATATCTTCTTGAGCGAAGCCTTCATAAACTTGCCCATACCCTCTACTGTTTTAAGGTAGATGTTACCCGTAAAGCCGTCCGTTACAACAACGTCGACCTCGCCTAAAGCCGCATTTCTTGCCTCGACATTGCCCGTGAAATTAAGCGTGCTGTTTTTGAGCAGAGCATAAGTTTCCTGTTCAAGCTCCCTGCCCTTTTCTTCTTCTGCACCGACATTCAGCAGTCCGACCTTGGGGTTGTCAACACCCATTATCTTGTTCATATAAACACTGCCCATAACCGCAAACTGTCTTAACATATCAGGACGGCAATCAACGTTTGCACCGCCGTCAAGCAGTATATACATATTATTAAGACCGGGCATTACAGGTGTCAGCGACGGACGCTTTACGCCCTTTATACGCTTTACTATAAGAGTACCGCCCATAACAAGAGCCGCCGTACTGCCTGCGCTTATCATAGCGTCCGCTCTGCCGTCAGCTACCATCTGCATAGCCACGCCCATAGAGCAGTTCTTCTTTTCCTTTAATATCATCTTGGGGTTATCCTCTATCTCGATAACTCCGTCAGCCTGCTCAAATGTGATGTGATCCTTTGAAAGCCCCAGTCTTTCAAAGCACTCGTCGAGCTTCTTTGTGTCGCCCGTCAGCACAATGTCAACTCCGTACTCCTTTACAGCGTCAACCGCACCCTTTACTACCTCGTCCGGTGCATTATCTCCGCCGAATGCGTCTATAGCTATTTTCATAATCCGTTTTCCTTTCGTTAAGGTAAAATCTGTTTCGTTTACTCTTTGATAACACCCTGCTCGCAGAGTGCTTTCCTCAGATCCTCAAGCCCTCTGTCCGCAATCGTCCTGTATCTCAGCTTCTTGTCCTTTATCCTTTCGGGGAGCGGCGGAAGTATTCCCATATTCGCCCCCATCGGCTGAAAGTCCTTGTTCTCCGTGCTTATGTGCCTTGCCAGTGCCGCTGTCATGCAGGTTTCGGGCAGTTCGAGCGGCTTTTCTCCGTCAAGCGCCCTTGCAAGATTTATTCCGGCTATAATGCCTGATGCCGCACTTTCGACATATCCCTCAACACCCGTCATCTGACCTGCGAAATATATGTTGTCGCTGTCGATAAGTCTGAAATTCTTATCAAGCAGACCGGGCGAATTGAGGAAGGTATTCCTGTGCATAACGCCGTATCTTACAAATTCCGCATTCTGAAGACCTGTTATCATCGAGAATACTCTTTTCTGCTCTCCGAATTTAAGATTCGTCTGGAATCCCACAAGGTTGTAAAGCGTACCCTCGTTGTTTTCTTTTCTCAGCTGTACCACCGCATAAGGCCGTCTGTCTGTTCTGGGGTCGATAAGACCCACAGGCTTCATACAGCCGTAGCGGACGCTTTCTATTCCACGCTTTGCAAGCACCTCTACAGGCATACAGCCCTCATACACTTTAAGATTCTCAAAGCTTTTGAGCTGTACGCTCTCTGCGTTTACAAGCTCGTTATAAAAGGCTTCGTATTCTTCCTTTGTCATCGGACAGTTGATATAATCCGCCTCACCCTTGTCATAACGTGTAGCGAAAAACGCAAGGCTCATATCAATGCTTTCTGCGGTAACTATAGGTGCCGCCGCATCGTAGAAGCTGAGCGGACTTCCACAGCGCTCCTGTATCTTTTCTGCAAATATATCGCTTGTCAGCGGACCTGTTGCAATTACGGTATCGCTTTTGGGGAACTCCGTTATCTCGCCGTTTACGATTTCGATATACGGGTGATTAGTTATCATTTCGGTCACAGCGTCGGAAAACTCCGTGCGGTTTACCGCAAGAGCACCGCCTGCACCGACCTTTGTTTTCTCTGCGGCTCTCATCGTCACAGAGTTCATATAACGCATTTCTTCCTTAAGCATACCGCAGGCACTGGCAGTATCCGCACTTTTCAGCGAATTACTGCACACAAGCTCCGCAAAGCCCTTGTACTTATGGGCAGGCGAATACTTTTCCGGCTTCATCTCGCACAGCCTTACATGAAAGCCTCTGTTTGCAAGTGCCCACGCCGCCTCAACTCCGGCAAGACCTGCGCCTATCACGGTAACAGTCTTTTTATCCAAGTTTATCCTATCCTTATCAGTTTTCGTTTTTCTTATCCTCATCGGCAGGACGCACATATCCGCAGCCGTCCTTGGCGCAGTATACCTGACCCTGCTTGCCGACCTTCTTGAAAAGCGTAGAACCGCACTTGGGACATTTATCCTCAAGCGGTGTATCCCACGTCATAAAATTGCAGTCCTTGTAGTTCTCACATCCGAAGAAGGGCTTGCCCTTCTTTGATTTCTTCGCAAGCATCTTGCCGCCGCAGTGCGGGCAAAGTCCGCCTGTTTCGTTTACTATTCTCTTTGTATTCTTGCACTCCGGGAATCCCGAACAGCCGAGGAACTTTCCGTAAGGACCTATCTTTATGACCATAGGCTTTCCGCACTTGTCGCAGACTATATCGGTAGGCTCATCGGGTATCTTTACCCTCTTGCCCTCCATATCCTTTTCAGCCTTTGTCAGCATCTTGTCAAAGCCTGTGTAGAACTTTCCGAGTACATCCACCCAGTCAGCCTTGCCTGCTTCTATCTTATCAAGGTCGCTTTCCATCTGAGCGGTAAACTTTGCATCAACTATACGCTCAAAGTGACCTTTCATAAGGTCGGTAATAACTATACCGAGCGAGGTCGGCTTTAACTGCTTCGCCTCACGCTCAACATAGTGCCTGTCGAGTATTGTGGCGATTGTCGGCGCATAGGTAGACGGTCTGCCTATGCCGTTTTCTTCAAGCGCTTTGATAAGGCTCGCCTCTGTATATCTCGGTGGCGGCTGAGTAAAGTGCTGGTTGCCCGTAAGTTCTTTTACTTTCAGCTTTTCGCCTACTTCAAGAGCCGGCAGTGCGCCGCCCTCCTCTTCGTCATTATCCTTGCTTTCTTCATACAGCTTTGTAAAGCCGTCAAATTTCACGGTATATCCGTTTGCCTTGAACAGACACTCTCCGCAGGTAATATCTACCGCCTTTGTATCAAGGAGCTGATTTTCCATCTGGCTCGCCATAAAACGCTCCCATATCAGCTTATACAACTTGTACTGGTCGCCCGAAAGCGCAGACTTTACCTTTTCGGGAGTAAGCGTGATTATTGTCGGACGGATAGCCTCGTGTGCGTCCTGAGCATTGTTCTTCGACTTGAATACTCTGGGCTTTGAGGGCAGATATTCCTTGCCGTATGTCGATTCTATCATCTGTGCCGCAGCCGCTTTTGCCTCATCGGAAATACGCAGGCTGTCTGTTCGCATATAGGTTATGATACCTACTGCGCCCATATCGGGTATCTCAACGCCCTCGTACAGTTCCTGTGCCGCTTTCATTGTACGTCTAGCGTTGAAAGACAGCTTTCTTGACGCTTCCTGCTGTAAGGTAGAGGTGGTGAACGGCGGTGCAGGTGTTTTCTTTCTTGTGCTGTTCTTGATATTGGTGATGATAAACTCGCCGTTTTCAAGCATAGCAAGCACCTTGTCGGTTTCTTCTTTATTGAGTGCCTTGAACTTCTCGCCCTTGACCTCTGTCAGCTTTGCAGGGAATGCACGTCTGCTCGAAGCGGACAACAGCTTTGCGTCTATGCTCCAGTATTCCTGTGCCTCAAAGCTCTCTATCTCCTGCTCTCTGTCAACGATAAGCCTTACCGCAACCGACTGTACACGGCCTGCCGAAAGGCCTCGTCTGACTTTCTTCCATAAGAACGGGCTTAATTTATAGCCTACTATTCGGTCAAGTATACGTCTTGCCTGCTGTGCATTGATAAGATCCATATCAAGCGTTCTCGGATGGCTCATACCCGCCTCGATACCGCTCTTTGTGATCTCGCTGAACGTTACACGCACAGGTGCGTCCGGGCTTATCCCAAGAACGTGTGCCAGGTGCCACGAAATAGCCTCTCCCTCTCTATCAGGGTCGGTCGCAAGATATACTATGTCAGATGCCTTTGCGTCTTTCTTAAGCTCTTTTATAAGAGCCGCCTTATCTTTCTTGTTCTCATACTTAGGCTCAAAGTTGTTGTCAACGTCAACTCCGAGCTTCGACTTCGGCAGGTCACGGATATGACCTACAGATGCTACTACGGAATAATCCTTTCCGAGATATTTCTCAATTGTTTTCGCCTTCGCAGGCGACTCAACTATTACCAGATGGGACAAATTTTTCGTCTTCCTTTCCGTGCCGGCATTGTGCCGGTTCAAATTTGCCTTTTAAACTGTTTGCATATTGCTGACAGCTTGTGTACGGCGAGCGGCTTTCGCCGCACCATTTTAACATTTTATCTTTGCTTTTTTATTTTGTCTTAGCAAAACGGCAACGTGCCGCTCCGAATTCGTCGGCATTGTGCCGGTTCAAATTCGCCTTTCAAACCGCTTGTGCGTTTTCACACCTCGTCTGACGGCGAGCGGCTTTAGCCGCACCCTTTTAACATTTTATCTTGATTGGTTTTTTATATTGTTAATTGAAATTCCGATATTCACAGGTAGAGCATAATACCTTGCCATATAAATAACATCACGATTTCAACGCTGAATTATAAACCGCAATTATTAACCGTATTTAATGTCAAGCTTAATCTCTGACCTTTGACATTTCCCACGCAATAACCGATGCCGCAACCGATGCGTTAAGGCTCTCCGCACTGCTTATCGGTATAAACAGCGACTTGTCGCACAGCTTTTTCACGGTATCGCTGACCCCGTTGCCCTCGTTGCCGATAACAACAGCGGTCTTTTGTGGCAGCTTTTCCTCTCCCAGCTTTACCGACCTGTCCGAAAGCTCCGCCGAATACACGGTAAATCCGCCCTTTTGCAAAAGCGTTATCGCTTCTTCGGTATCACAGCAGTATATCGGCAGTCTGAACAGCGAGCCCATCGCACTTCTTACCGTTTTGGGAGCAAACACATCTGCACAATCTCCTGCAAGTATCACCCCGTCAATCGAAAATGCGTCACAGGAACGTATTATCGTGCCAATATTACCCATATCTTGTAAATTTTCCAATATTATAAACTGCCTGCTACTATCTATTGTACTTAAATTCAGAATTTTGTCAAGATGTCTTACCGTAATAAATATTCCCTGCGGCGATTTTGTGTCGGAAATGCTGTCCGCCACCTCCTCGCTTATTTGCACCATCTTACAGCTTTCCCTCAGCAGACTTATACATTCGGGATATTTCTCGGCGGCGGCGGCAGTATAATATGCGTTTTCGCCTAACGCACATCCGCTTTTGACCGCTTCAACCGCCAGCTTCGCCCCCTCGCACACGAAATAACCCGTCTGCCTGCGGTACTTCCTCTGCTCCGTCAGCTTGCGGTATTCCTTTATATATGTGTTCTGTTTAGATGTAATTTCCATATTTCTCCTTAACACTCAGTTTCTTGACTTTTGCGTGTCCTTATGCTAAAATTTCATTATCCGTAACGGACAAGAAAGGATTTTTTTCATGATATTTTCCGAGCTAAGCCTTATTGAAAAGGAAACAGGACTTAAATACGATCCCGAAACCGCCACGCTCAGCGGTGTAAAAAACGGTGTACCCGTTGTCGTTTTTGACAACGATAAAAAGCACAGATTTGATATAGTATGCGGTGCAGTCATCACCGAGCGCCAGTTCGGCAGAATATACATTATGGCTGAACGCTTTCCCAAGAAAACTATGCTCGGCATCGAAAATGTCGACGGCTGCGTAAACATTTACTGCAAGGGATATAATCTTATGCAGGAAAATCTGCCGTTGCTCATTGAATTTTTGGAAAAACTCACAGCCTATTTAAAAAGCGAAATGCGTAAAACCACTCCCATACAGGTGGCAAAAGTGCTTGAGCTTGAGGATTACACAATTCTCACAAAGCATATACGCTCAGACGGAACTGTCCGCCCTCCGTATAATATAAGGGGTACTGTAAAAGGTATCTTAGGCGGTCTGCTCGGACTTCTGATCGGTTGCGCCATATTCGTTGTGTTTATTATGATGTCGGACCTTGTCGGCTGGCTGGGCGGTATAATCATGTCCGCCGCAGTTATTTCGCTCTACACCGTTTTCTCAAAGAAGCTAAAGACGGTCGACTGCATTATGACAGCCATTCTCACCTTTGCGGGCTGGGCATTATCAAACGGCTTTGCATACCTGTTCCAGATATTCTTAAAGGAACAGGAGGCAGGAAACACGGTAAACATAAACGGCATTCTTGCCGATCTTGCGAACTACTCAATGAAGTACACCGAGATAGCAGGCAACCTTATGAACCGCCTTATAGTAACATTCATTTTCGTGGTCGCAGGCGCAATAGGCAGTTATATTTTCTATTACAAGCATCACACAAAGGATATGTACTGATAACGGTTATTATGTGCCTGCACAGCCGCATATCTTTCGCATTTATTTCCCGTTATATAAAAAATCACACGCCCACTTATTATGGGCGTGTTGTTTTCTCTTAAAGAGCAGCCTTAGCCTTCTCAACAAGTGCAGTGAAACCTGCAGGATCGTTGATAGCGATTTCTGACAGCATCTTTCTGTTAAGACCGATATTAGCCTTCTTTAAGCCGTTGATGAATGTAGAATAGTTTGTACCGTTCATCTTGCAAGCGGCATTGATTCTTGCGATCCAGAGCTTTCTGAAATCTCTCTTCTTTAAACGTCTGCTGATGTAAGCGTACTGACCTGACTTCCAGACAGCTTCCTTGGCAGTCTTGAAAAGTCTGCTCTTGCCGCCCCAGTAGCCCTTTGCCAGCTTTAATGTTTTATTTCTTCTCTTACGAGTTGCTAATGCACCTTTAATACGAGCCATCGTTAAATTCCTCCTATAGTGAATATTGCGCCGAAACGGTCGCAGTTAGTTTTTATTTGTAAGGTATGAGCTTCTTAACTTCTGCAACGTTCGTCTTGTCGCAGTATCCTGCAGCACGGTTGATACGCTTTCTCTTTGTTGCCTTCTGTGTCAGTCTGTGACGACGGTTCGTCTTCTGGTACTTGACCTTACCGTTCTTGGAGATGTTAAAACGCTTTTTAGCACCGCTGTGGGTTTTGATCTTGATCTTCTTTGCCATGAGTGGAATCCTCCTTATTTAGTTTCCGCCGTTTTATCGGCGTCCTTCTTTGCTTTCTTACCGCCTGCCGCAGCCTTGGGAGCTACAACTGCCATATAGTTCTTGCCCTCCAGCTTTGCAGGCTTCTCACAAGCGCCGTACTCCGAAACAGCCTCAAGAACTCTCTGCATAAGCTCCTCACCAAGATTTGCGTGTGAAAGCTCTCTTGCTCGTCTGTAACGAACCTTGATACGAACCTTGTCGCCGTTTTTAAGGAACTTTATAGCCTGATTAGCCTTCGTGTTAAAGTCGTTGGTGTCGATGTTCAGCGACATCTGTATCTCTTTAAGCTCAGCTTGTTTCTGGTTCTTTTTAGATTCCTTTTCCTTCTTTGACTGCTCAAAACGGAACTTGCCGTAATCCATTATACGACATACCGGAGGAGTAGCTGAAGGAGCGATAAGCACGAGGTCTAAGTCAGCCTCAATCGCCATATCAAGAGCCTGCGCCGAAGACATAATGCCGAGCTGCTCATTGTCAGCTCCGATCACACGGACCTCTTTTTCATTTATCTCTTCGTTGATGAGTTGTTCTTTTGTGCTGATTGTAAAGCACCGCCTTTCTGAAAACAAATTGTTTTATGCAAAACAAAAAGCGTGATAAACTGCAATGCAGATTCTCTCACGCTGTACAAATATTACAGACAGATTTATAACGCCGTACAGTGCCATAAATCGTCGGAAATTTCTGTAATTACCTCATTGAACAACCTTTCGGCGTAAATGGGTGAGAGTGCTTCTCTGCTTTTGTTTCACAATTTAATTTACCTGATGATTATACTACATTTATCCGCCGTTGTCAATAGGGAAAGTGAAAAATTTTCTGAATTTTGCTTTTTTTATACGCTGTTGATTTTTACTTAAAATTACACTACAATAATTACAGCGAATAAGGAGGTGCATTTTATGCCGAATATCAAACCTGTTTCCGATTTACGCAATTACAATGCAGTTCTTAACGATATTTCCGAAGGTGAACCCGTATTTCTCACCAAAAACGGCAGAGGTCGTTATGTAATACCGGACATTGACGATTATGAAAAGCAACGTGCCACATTGAAATTGCTATCCGAACTTAACAAAGCCGAAAAATCAGCTGAAACAAAAGGTTGACCGTCGGAGGCTGAAGCCGACAAAGCCATCGGAGATATAATATGAAATTACTGCTTTCTCCGCTTGCCGCAGATGACCTGCATAGTATTCACAGTTATATTTCCGAAGAGATCGACAATCCAAGCGCCGCAGGCAGACTCATAAAAGATATAGTCAAAGCTTACAAGCAGTTAAAAGATACGCCTGGTAAGCGTATACGATTTCGGAGATGTAAAGTTCCACGCCTATAAGACAAACGACCTTATAGATGACGAGGTTTTCATCGTTGAAAAGGCAGGTAATGCGGTAGTGACAGAATCCCCCTGCTTCTTTGACAATATAAAGAGCGTTGCTTTCTGCTGTATTTCGACCGGAGTGTTCGGATTTTCTCAGGACAGAGCGGCTGAAATTGCCGTACAGACGGTCAGAAAATTTTTGGAAAATCATAATATAGAGATGATATTCAATGTTTTTAAAGATGCCGACTATGAGATCTGCCGACGCAACCGTAATAGGCGCAGGGCTTTCCGCTTCGGCAGGCTTTGATAAAAAGCGGCTGTTCTACACGCAGGGCGATTACGGCTTATGGCAGTGCAGTGAGCCGTGCTGTAATGAAACCTTCGACAATGAAAATGCTGTCAGGGCAATGGTGAAAGAGCAACGCAATATGAAAATTCCCGATGAGCTTATTCCGAGATGTCCGCATTGCGGCAAGCCTATGGCGATGAACTTAAGGTGTGACGACAGCTTTGTACAGGATGCAGGCTGGTATACCGCCGCAGAACGTTATGAGGAATTTATACGCAGACATAGAAACCTTCACATTCTGTTTTTGGAGCTCGGTGTAGGATTCAACACACCCGGAATAATAAAATATCCGTTTATGCAAATGACAGCGGAAAATCCAAAAGCAATTTATGCCTGCATCAATATGAACGAAGCGTATGCGCCGGGTGAAATCAGCGACAGAGCCATCTGTATTGACTGCGATATTGGGAATGTGATTGAGAGCTGTGTTGAATAACTGAATTAAATACAGACATAAGTAAAACGACTAAGGGAGTGCGCCTTAGTCGTTTTCGTATTTGTGAGAAGGGGTAAATGTGTTTGCGGCGATTATGAGTGATAAATGCAAAATTAAATTATAGCCTGTCCTATTTTTTACTCTCTGTGTTCCAGACAAAAGCACAGAGATGATAAGAGTAATCTTTTCCTCGCAAACTTTGTACTTCCTTTATCATTGGGAAAACTTCGCCGCTTACGTATTCGGGTTTAAAAATTGTCGTATCTGCATCCAACACTTTTATAAATTCTTCACGGGAAGGATTGCTTGAATCACAAAATTTGCTCCATTTCTGATAAAGCTTTATTTCCGATTTATTCTCTGTCCATATATCAAAAAGCAAAATACCGTAAATACTGTAATCTGAAACATTTTCGTCTTTCAGAACTTCTGTAAACCTGCTTGCCTTATCCAATTGCATAATCCTGCAATAATCATTTATAAGCTCTGCTTTTTTCTTCCGAACCTTGTTTCTTGAAATACGCTTTGCCTCAATCAGATATATTTCTTTAGCTGAATGATTGATAATAATACCGTCTATACGATTATCAGATCTTTTGCCGTTCGGAATCTGAAATTCATACCATGAGCTTACAACTTCTTTCTTTTCACCGGCAATCAGCTCATACGAACTTACAAAATTCACTGTCTGATTATGTTCGGCAAATCCATTACTTTGGATACTTGGTTTGATACGCTGCAGAATAGCATTATATCTGTTATGATATAATTCCACGACCTTTTCTAATCTCTGCTTTTCCATTTACTCCGATTTTGCTCCTCTGTATATCATAAATTTCACACAAACAAACCCCTGCCGTTCAAGACAGCAGGGGAATCATTTTAAAGTTATTGGTTTAAACCGTTGCGCCCTTATTTACAAATACGGGATATGTTTCTGTTCCTGCAAGCGAACGGTAGTTGCTGATAGTAACGTTCTTATCTGTGATGACGAAGTTCATCTCAGCCTTTGCACCTACTGTCGTATCCTGCATAAGTATGCAGTTCTTGACCTTTGCGCCCTTTTCAATCTTTACGCCTCTGAACAGAACACAGTTCTCAACCGTACCCTCGATAACGCAACCGTCGGCAACAAGAGAATTCTTGACATCTGCGTCAATGCCGTACTTTGCAGGGGCATCATCTCTTACCTTTGTATAGATAGGAGCGTCGCTCATAAAGAGGTGATCACGCAGGCTCTTGTCAACGAGCTTCATATTTGTTTTGAAGTATGTATCCATACTGTCAATCTGTGCGAAGGGCTTGTCGAACTTATAGCCGAGTACCTTTATCTCGTGGAGCTTCTTTTGCAGTACGTCTACCTCGAAGCTGTAGAGATTGCGGCTTTCAGCGTCACGGATCTCGTTGAGCAGGAAGTCCTTGCTTACAACGAACATATTAAGGCTTACATTATGTTCGCCGCTGATTTCGGGTCTGATAAGCACATCGTATATAACGTTGTCGGAATTTACAGCAAGAACGGTCTTTGTCATTGTCTGCTCTGTTGTGAATGTTCCTCTGCCGTATACAACAGTAATGTCTGCACCGTTTTTCTCGTGGAAATCAATTATCGGTCTGTAGTCGATATTTGCCACTACATCTGCGTCTGAAAGCAGTACATATTCTGCGTTTGAGCTTTCGATAAAGGGCTTTACCTGAGCCATAGCCTCAAGTCTGCCTCTGTAAAGAGCATTGCTGTTTCCGTAAGGGGGAAGCAGGTGCATACCGCCTGTTTTTCTTGAAAGATCCCATTCATCGCCGGATCCTAAGTGATCCATAAGCGATAAGTAGTTATCCTTTGTGATGATGCCTACGTTGTCAATATCGCTGTTTACCATATTTGACAGCGGGAAATCTATCATTCTGTATCTGCCGCCGAAAGGCACGCTTGCAAGTGTGCGCTGTTTTGTAAGATCGGCTACGCTCTGCTCGTGCATATTAGCGAAAATCAGACCGAGTACATTTGCCATATTAGCCATTTCTGTTTTCTCCTCCCGTTCACACATCAGCCGAGATCATTGCCTTAGGCTTGATCTCCGCATTGTCGCTTACTGTTACGCCGTGTCCGATTACCGCAACACCCCATGTATCCTTATCCTCGATAGACTCGGGTCTTGCACCGACCTTGACGTTTTCACCTATTACGCAATCCTCACCAACAATAGCATATTCAACTACCGCACCCTTCTTTATCGTGGTGTTCGGCATTATAATACTGTCACGCACGACTGCACCGGGTTCGATGGTTACACCTGCGAACAGCACCGAGAAGTCGATATGACCTTCAATGTTGCAGCCCTCAGAAATAAGAGAGTTCTGGATAACGCTCTCGGGGCTTGCGTAATGAGGAGGCATTACGGGGTTTCTCGAATAAATTCTCCATCTTGAATCGTGAAGATCCAGAGGAACATTGGGATCAAGAAGATCCATATTTGCTTCCCACAGGCTGTCGATAGTTCCGACATCCTTCCAGTAGCCGTCAAAGTGATACGCAACCAGCTTGTTGCCCTCTGCCAGCATTGCAGGGATAATATTCTTACCGAAGTCCTTGCTTGCGCCCTCGTCATTTTCGTTGGCGATAAGGTGCTTTTTCAGATTCTGCCACGAGAATATGTAAACGCCCATTGAGGCAAGGTTTGATTTAGGCTGTGCGGGCTTCTCCGCAAATTCGTAAATCACATCGTTCTCGTCTGCACTCATTATGCCGAAACGGGGTGCTTCCTCCCACGGCACTTCAAGAACGGCTATAGTAGCGTCTGCATTGTGCGACTTGTGAAATTCAAGCATCTTGTTATAGTTCATCTTGTAGATGTGGTCGCCCGAAAGTATTGCAACGTAGTCGGGGTTGTATCTGTCGATAAAGCTGATATTCTGGTAAATAGCGTTTGCCGTACCTTCATACCACGACTTGCCCGATGACGATTCATAAGGGGGCAGTACATGAACGCCGCCGTGAACTCTGTCAAGTCCCCAGGGGTGACCGTTGCCGATATATTCGTTAAGCACCAGAGGCTGATACTGTGTAAGTACGCCTACTGTGTCAATACCGCTGTTTACGCAGTTTGAAAGCGGAAAATCAATGATTCTGTATTTGCCGCCGTAAGGAACGGCAGGCTTTGCCATATCCTTTGTCAGAGCGTACAGTCTGCTTCCCTGACCGCCTGCGAGCAACATTGCCACACATTCCTTTTTTACATGTTTCATAAATAAGTTCCTCCGTTATTTATTTCTTAGCTTTGCCGTTTTTCTTACTGTTCGCCGTATTTGCTTTCTTTGCCACTGGTTTCTTTGCGGAAGCTCCGGGCTTTGCGACGGTTTTCTGTGCCGTTTTCTGCGCCTGTGTTTCAGCCTTTTTCTCTGCGGTTTTTGCAGGTTTTTCCGCCTTTTCGGGCTTTGGCTTGTCGCTTTCGGGGCTGCGCTTGTTGACGGGCTTGAGGAATACTGCGGACATTGCGGGTATCTTCATTGTTATTGAATACTCAAGTCCGTGCATACCCTCGCACTGTGCGGTATATGAAGCGTTGCCGTCGCTGTCGCCGCCGAACTTCTTGTCGTCTGTCGTGAATACTTCCTTATAATCGGCATAGTAAGGAACGCCGAAGCTGTACTGCTCGTGTTCTGTCGGAAGGAAGTTGCATACTGCGATAAGCTCGTCACCGTTTGATGCAATACGTCTGAATACTATGACGCTGTTCTTGTTGTCATCATTTGATATCCAGCTGAAGCCGCTCCAGTCGTAATCAATCTCCCATAAGGGCTTGTTATCGAGATAGAACTTGTTCATAGCCTTTACGAATGACTGATACTGTGAATGCTCGGGGAATTTCAGAATATCCCAGTCAAGACCTGTCTTGTAATTCCATTCCTTGAACTGTGCGAATTCCTGACCCATAAACATTAGCTTCTTACCGGGGTGTGCGGTCATATATGCAAGGAACGTTCTGAGAGAAGCAAAACGCTTTTCTCTCGGTCCGCTCATCTTGTCGAGCATTGAACACTTGCCGTAAACCACCTCATCGTGTGAGATCGGCAGTATGTAGTTCTCGGAGAATGCGTAATAGAACGAGAAGGTCAGCTTGTCATGGTTGTACTGTCTGTACTCGGGGCTCATCGACATATACGAAAGCATATCGTTCATCCAGCCCATATTCCACTTGAAGTTGAAGCCAAGACCGCCTATATCGACAGGCTTTGTAACCATAGGCCATGCGGTCGATTCTTCCGCTATCATCAGAAGTCCGGGGTGCCGTGAGAAAAGGCAGGAGTTGAGGTTCTGAAGGAAATCAACAGCCTCAAGATTCTCGTTTCCGCCGTTCTTGTTAGGCGTCCACGCTCCGCCCTGCCTGTCATAGTCAAGGTAAAGCATAGAAGCTACCGCATCGACACGCAGACCGTCTATATGATATTCGGAAAGCCAGTAGTTAGCATTTGAAATAAGGAACGACTGTACCTCGGGCTTGCCCCAGTCGAAAACTCTTGTACCCCAGTTATAATGCTCACGCTTGTTTGGGTCAGAATATTCGTAGCAGTAATCGCCGTCAAACTCGTAAAGTCCTGCCGCATCCTTAGGGAAATGTGCCGGTACCCAGTCGAGTATCACGCCTACTCCGTGAGTGTGACAGTAATCTACAAATTCCATAAAATCAGAGGGAGTGCCGAAACGTGATGTGGGAGCGTAATAACCTATCTGCTGGTATCCCCACGAACCGTCAAACGGGAACTCGGCTATCGGCATCATCTCGATATGGGTATAACCCATTTCCTTAACATAAGGAACGAGCTTTTCCGCAAGCTGCATATAGCTGAACAGCTCCTCCTCATCGGTCTTTGTAAACCACGAGTTGAGGTGTACCTCGTATATATTCATAGGAGAACGGTATACGTCCTTCGTCTTCTTCTCGCCCATCCACTTTGAATCTTTCCAGTTGTAGCCGGAAATATCATACACCTTTGATGCGGTATTAGGACGTGTTTCCATATGGTAGCCGTAGGGATCGGCCTTCAGCTTTATCTGCCCTCTTTCGGTCTTTATGCTGTATTTGTAATTATCAAACTTCTTGAGTCCGGGGATAAAAAGCTCCCAGATACCGCCGTCGCTGATTTTTTTCATATAGCTTTCTTCACGGTTCCAGTGATTGAAATCACCTACGACGCTGACATCAGCAGCCTTTGGTGCCCATACTCTGAAAACAACACCGCTCACGCCGTCTTTTTCGACAAAATGAGAGCCGAACAGCTTATATGCTTCGGCATTCTTTCCCTGATGGAAAAGATAAAGGGGAACTTCATATTTCTTAGGCACATTAATAGCCATAACAGATACTCCTAACATTTTATTTTACTTTTTTAATAATAGCACAATTCCCAAAAGTTTTCAATAGATTTGTGCCGATTTTATGAATTGTGCCTTGTTTCAACCTATCTTTTTGTGCAAATTGACAATCAGCTTTCCCATCCGGTTATAAAGCCGTACAGCTCGTCAGCCATCTCTGTCTGCTCTGGGATACGGGGATGTCCGGGTGTTGCCGCACCGTTTCTTCTGAATTTGAAACGTTTTACATTGTCCATTGCAAGCTCGTTTACTATTTCGTCAAGGGCATCGTCCCATGTGGGCTCGTGCATAAGCACAGTGGTTATAACGATAAATCTTGCCTTACCGCCGTATTTTTCGTTAAGGTCAAGCACCATATTCTTATATACGGTTTTCCACTTTTCACGGTATTCTTTTTCGTAAATACGCTTTGGGTCGGGGTTTGCGTCATTCTGACCCAGTGCGATTATAACATAATCGGGAGTGTAGCGTGAAAAATCCCATTCGGTAAGCTCAAAGTGAGGCTCATAACCCATCTGCTTATAAACGGTTTCCATACCGACATAATTATCAAAATAGCCTGCACCGTTGATAAGCGAAATTCCGCCCTGTGCGTTGCAGTTGATACGGGCGTTCAGCTTTCTTGCAAGCTGTAAAGAATATGCAAACCAGCTGTTGTCGAACTGGTTGATATGCTCGGGATCGGTATGCTCACAATAGTTTACAGCCTCTACCACCTCACCTGCGGAAACGCTGTCGCCGTAAACCTCGATATTCATATCATATTCGTGGTTTTCCGGTCTTACCTCCGCATTCTCATCTATCATAAGTCCGCAGAAGTTGAAATAGTGATGCGAGCCGGCTGTTCTTTTATATATAGTAACGGTATGCTCTCCCTCGTCAAGTCCGTCGATTATCGGTATATATACCGGAGTGTCGGAGTGGTTCAGCTCGAATTTATACTGAATACCGTCAACGATAACGCCTATCCATGTAACCTTATATATAAGGTGCGGAAAAATCATCATACCTACCGAAGTGCCGGTAAACTTTGCACTGACCATACTGCCTGCGTAAATAAACAACGGGCTGTCGGGCTTTGAAAAGTCAATTCTTCCCATATATGAAAATGCCCTGTCGGACGGGCTTACAATCTTTCTGTTCGTCATATTTTCAGTCCTCGCTTTTAAGTTATTGTGCAGACGGAAAAATCCGGAAAATTTCTGCCTGAAATTCTGTATGTATTCATTTTAACATATCAGTGGAATATTTTCAACAGAATTATGTAAAAATTGCTTAGAAAATTTTGTCTATTATTCTTGACATTCGGTAAAAATAGTGATATATTTGTGTAAGCGATTACCTTAAAATCGCTTAACAGAACTTAATCAAATTAAATGAAAGGCAGTAATATGAAGAAAAGAATACTTGCGGTACTTATCGCAACGGCGCTTGCCGTATCCGTAACAGGCTGTGCAGGCAATGCGACAAGCAGCAGCGACAGCACTTCCGCTTCTTCGGTTGCGGAAAGCTCGGACACAAGTACACAGACATCGTCCGACGCATCTTCGAAAGATGAAAGCAAAGAAGAAAGCTCACAGGAGGAATCCAAGGACTTGGAAGCAAACTACACAAAGTACACCCTTGACGGCGACCTAACTCAACACATGATAGATATGTCACGTCTTAACGAAGGCAACAAGGTAAGACTTGCAAACGTAATAAAGAAACTGAAAAACGGCGAAGAAGTAACGGTAGGCTTCATCGGCGGTTCTATCACACAGGGTACAAGTGCCGGCAACGATCTTTGCTATGCAAAGCTCACGGCTGACTGGTTACAGCAGACATACTCAGGTGCAAAGGTAAACTACATCAACGCCGGAATCGGTGCTACAGGTTCATATATCGGCGTACACAGAGTAACAAACGATCTGCTTTCAAAGAACCCCGACCTCGTGTTTGTTGAGTTCTCGGTAAATGATACTACAGAATTTACAGATCGAAACAAGGAGTCATACGACAGCTTGCTCAGAACTATCTGGAAATCATCAACAAACCCTGCAATAATTACTATCGCAACTACTCAGGAAGACGGCACGAGCTTCCAGGATCAGCACGCAGAAATAGTAAAGCATTATGACCTGCCGATGATTTCATACAGAAATACAATTCTCGATACCATAAAGCACGGCGATATTGTATGGAAGGATATTTCGGATGATAATATTCACCCCAACGTACCCGGTCATAAAATAGTATCACAGCTTCTTCAGGCTTATATTTCAGATGTTGACAAAAATATTGACAGCATAAGCGGCGATGAAAGTGACTTCTCTGCACCCGCAACAAACGCAGGCTACGAAAACGGTTCTCTTCTTACACTCGCTACAGCAGGCGATACAGTTACAGCAAACGGACTTATAAAGTCAAACGAATCCAACTTCGGCGGATTTGACGGCTACTGGTTCTTCAAGGGTTCTGCAAAAAGCGACCTCAGCTCCACCGATCTCACTTTCAAGGTAAACGCCAAGAATATCGGCATTCTTTACGGAAAGTATGTAACGGCAGGCTGTACAGCAGATGTATATGTGGATGATGAGCTTGTAACAACTCTCAGCTCAGACTTTACAGGCGGTTGGGGCAACTATGTTGAGTGTGCTCAGCTCAAGAGCTTCGATACAGCAGGCGAACACACAGTAAAGATTGTACCCAAGGCAGGCGAAGGCGCAAGCATGTTCTCGGTTACAGCACTGGCTATCGCTTAAAAATCAAATACAATCATACAGTTGCAGCCGTTACAAAAGTAACGGCTGCATCAGTCTGTCAAAAAAGTCAAGCAGAAATGCTTGGCTTTTTCATTGATATGTGGTA
>ERZ773192.909-NODE-909-length-33771-cov-4.470400_pt1 | contig 33771 bp, 27 predicted proteins | sample MGYA00581010_ERZ773192 | MGnify/ENA primary metagenome ERZ773192 (study PRJEB29015, sample SAMEA2737741) | human gut metagenome | biome: human gut; feature: human-associated habitat; material: faeces | place: China | collected 2012 ...
TCATTTTCATCACCGCTATTATTATACCACTTTCACGGTAAAAAGAAAAGAGCCTATGTAAATTGCAAGAACAAACATTGTAAACAATCGGTTTGTGGAGTATAATGTAGCAAAACAAGATGAGTTAAAACATTCACAATTTAAACTTATTAGTCAATATTTTGCCACGAGGAGATGTTTATGAGCAGAGAAATTTTTGAGATGTGTAATCTTCAATATTTACCACTGGATAAAAGCGAAGTGACAGTACATTATGAAGGCAGTATAGACAAAACGGGATATAATTCGGATTGGGATTGGCAGCTTTATAAAGAATCGGACAAAAACGAATGGGTCATTTTTGAATGTATCGGTTCGGGGTGCATCTATAACTTTGTACAGCACAGATATTTAAAAAGCACAGAGGTAATATTCAGATTTTATTTTGATGATGAACCAGAACCGAGATTCGAGATAAAACCGTGTGAATTTGGCGAAAAATATCCGTTTTTAGAGCCGCTTGCATCGAAATATATTGCGCGCGGAAACAGAGAATCGGTTATAGATGACAAAAACGCTATCAGAGTTGTGAGGAGCTTTGTGCCGATGCCGTTTGCAAAATCGTGCAAGATAACAAGTTCTCTTCCGCTTATGGGCGGAAGAATTCCCGAAGGCGGCTGGGGTCACGTTGTCTATCATAAATATCACAAGGATTTTAAGACCGAGACCTTTACTCCGAAAAACCCCGAATATCACAAGCTTATATCACTTTGGTCGCAGACGGGGCGTGCGCTGATAAAAGGAAACGATATATATTCGACATTCTCATTAAATAAGGATGAGAAAACGTGCATATTTAAAGATGATAGAGGCGGACTTATAACAGGAATACGCATAAGGACAGACGGCTTTAAAGCCGAAAACCTTAAAGACCTTATTTTGTATGCCAAATGGGATAATCACTCCGAATATGATGTGCTGGCGAACTTCGGATGTATTTTTTCAAATGAACAAGGCTTAAACAGGACTCAATATCTTCTTGCGGGAATGGATTCTGACGGTGAATATTATTGTTATTATCCGATGCCGTATGCCGAGTGCGCCGAGATATTTCTTGAGAACACAGGCGAAAGCGAAATTAATTTTGAGCTTGTTTCTGTGTCCTGCACAGACAAATACAATGATTTGTACAGGGAAAACAAATTCGGATATTTTTCTTCAAGCCCTTATTATGAAAGAAAGTGTACGCACGGTTCGGACAGTATAATAGCCGAAGTCAGCGGAAGCGGACACATAGTAAGCTCAATTATAACGGGTTATGGGATAAATGACGGGGCGAGCTGTGAGGGTGATGTGCGAGTCCATTTTAACAGCATACGAACGCCGCAGATAGAAAGCGACGGAAGTGAGAGCTATGCGTGCTATGGCTGGGGGTTTGAATCGCCGGTACAATGCAATCCGTCGAGCGGATATGATGGATATATCGGCGAAAAAAACGAGCCTGAATGTTGGAGTATGACAAGACATCTTACAGGCGATTGGTATCCGTATCGAAACGGATTCCGATTCGGGATAGAGTCATTTGATTATAACAATAAGGATATGGAACATTCAGGAATGATATTCTATTACAACACAGGCGCAGCAAAGGAATATGAAATTGCTCATATAGAAACGGGAAATTCGGAATCCGAAACAAACGGCGGTTACAAGCGTTTGGATGATATAAGCCCGATAACAAAAACATCGTATTTTGAGGGTGATGACGACGATAAAGAGGTGACTTTCACAGGTTATATCGGCGGCTTGGGCTCAGAAATTGATTTTGATGTTAAAGAGGGAACAAAGTATGTTGTTATTCGCAGAGTATGCGACCAAAGCAAATGCCGACAGCTCGCCGCAGTATATGTAAACGGTGAAGAAGTGACTGAATATCCCTGGTATTTCCCCGATTCAAACCCATATAAGTCGTGGCTTGAGGATGAGTTTATAATACCCAATAAGTATATTTGCGGAAAAAAACATTTCACTGTAAAAATTGTCCCCTGCAAATGCGGCGGCAAGGTGTTTTTTAATGAATTTGAATATACGGTATATGGAATTATGTAATGAACAGAGGTTGACGAAATGTATGTTACATCTCAAATAATTGCAGCGGTATCTACACTGATTTTAATAACGTATTCGGTTATGAAAGTGAACCGCAATGTGATACTGATATGCAATATAGCAATAAATGTGTTGCTTGGTGTTCATTATTTGCTGCTTGAAAGTTACAGCGGAGCGATTTGCTCAGGCATAACAGCGATAATGGTATGGGTGTTTTGCTATAAAGATAAATGCGAGATAATGCGGCTAAGGATATTCGGCGTACCTGTTATACCAATATTTTTTACAGTATTATTTATAGTATCGGGGTATCTTTCGTGGCAGGATGTGTGGTCGGTAATACCTGTAACGGGAAACATATTGCTTGTTATTGCGCTTTGGAATGATAACGAGAATATAATAAAGGGTATCTTTATCATTGTCGGCTTGATGTGGATAATACTTAATCTTCATTTAAGATCCGTAGCGAATATAGTTGGACAATGTTTATCTGTGACAAGTAACATAATATATTTTGTAAGGATTAAGAAACAAATTTAAAATTTATAAATTTTCAGGAGGACAAAAATGTTTAATGTTAAAAAGAAAAGAATGGTAAAGGTTGTAGGTTTAATGACTGCGGCGGTGCTCGGCTTATCGATTTTGGGTGCTTGCGGGCAAAAAGAGGCAAGCGACAAGAACGAACAAGGCAAAACAGTTATATCGGTCGGAAACTGGCCGCAAAAAGAGGGGACATCAAAGACGAATATGGAAAAAAGAAAGGCGAGATTTGAGGAAGCAAACAGCGAATTTGCAATTGAGCCAAGCAATTGGGAATATGATTTGAAAACTTTTTATGCAAAAGCAGCAGGCGGACAGTTGCCGGTATTGTTCAGCACCGCATTCACAGAAGCGTCAAACATTATTCCTTCGGGATATGCTGCCGATTTGACGGACGAATTAAAAAGACAGGGATTGTATGACCAAATGAACAAGCAGATCCTTGAATTACTTTCAAAAGACGGAAGAGTATATGCGTATCCAAAAGAGGCGTACGTTTTGGGATTAATTTGTAATATTGATGATTTTGAAAAAGCAGGACTTATGAATTCCGACGGAACGCCGTATCAGCCAAAAACCTGGGAGGAACTTGCACAGGTTGCGGCTAAATTAAAAGCGGCGACAGGAAAACCGGGTTTTATTCTCCCTACATCAAACAGAAACGGAGGCTGGATGTTTACAGAGATTGCATGGTCATTCGGTGTTGATTTTATGAAAAAGGATGAAAACGGAAAATGGAAGGCAACATTTGATACACCTGAGGCGGCAGAGGCTCTGCAATATGTAAAAGATTTAAAATGGAAGTATGATGTTTTACCGGCTAACAATCTTATAGACGGTACGGAAATGCATAAAATATTCGGAATAGGCGGAGGAAGTATGCTTATAGGTGCGGGGGCAAAACAGTTTTCACCATATGAAACCGATGTAAACTCGATAGGAATGATGGCTACTCCGGCAGGTCCGAAAAAGAGAGTAACATTATTGGGCGGAACTATTTACGAGGTAAACGGCGCTGCAACCAAAAAACAAATAGAGGGTGCAATAAAATGGATAAGGGCAGAATCCTCTCCTGACTTAACCGACGAATATAAAAAGATTGCAGAGGATACCATTAAAAGAGATGTTGAAAACGGTTCGATAGTAACGGTTAAAACCACTTCTCCTTGGAGTATTGATTCCGAAACGGTTAAATATAACGATGAGCTAATTGCAAAGTATGCAAACGCAAATCCGGCACACGTTAAATTATATAATGACTTTATCAGAGACCTCGGTGATTGCGAGCTGCGTGCGGAAGAACCTATGTGCGCACAGGATTTATACGGAATATTGGACAACTGCATCCAGGCTGTTTTAAGCGATAAAAATGCGGATTGCGCTGAATTAATGAGAAAGGCAAATTCGGACTTTCAGCAAAACTATCTCGACAACGTTGATTATTAAAATTGAATATAGGTAAAGCAGCCTATCTAAAGCCAAACAGTCTGCTTTTTGTGAAATGATTAAGTTTTAAAGGAAAGAGATGAATTTGCAAAATAAATGTAATATACTTAAAAAGATAGGTTTACAGCTTATCAAGAGTTAGTCGCTGCTTAACCGAACGCCGAGCATGAAACTTATGACATAATGACGGCAATGACACGTATTTAAATGTAATATTTATGGGGATATATTATCATCGAAAGACGTGTCATTGCTGTCATTTTTTTGAACACAACTTTTCTCTTGACTTTTAACGCACATAGATGTATAATGATGATACAATGAAAAATAAGGAGGGCTTTGTTTTGGATATACACGAAATACGTCAAAAAATTAAGATTTCTTCTATATATGATATACCCATGCGAGTTACTTTTTATGCTCGTGTTTCGTCCGAAAAGGATGAACAGCTCAATTCTCTGGATAATCAGATTTCATATTACACTGATTTGATTAAGAGTAATAAAAAATGGACGTATATCAACGGCTATATTGATGAGGGAATATCGGGAATCTCAACGCAAAAACGTGAAAACTTTCATCAAATGATCGCTGATGCCAAGATTGGTATGTTCGACCTTATAATAACAAAGGAAATTTCGAGATTTGCGAGAAATACTTTGGACAGTATTAAATACACCAGAGAGCTTTTAAATGATGGAGTAGGTGTATTCTTTCAAAATGACAACATAAACACGCTTGACGAGGACAGCGAGCTTAGACTTACCATAATGTCGGGTATTGCACAGGATGAACTGAGAAAGTTATCATCGAGAATCAAATTCGGTCATCAGCAGGCAATAAAAAACAAGGTGGTAATCGGAAATTCCCGTATCTTTGGATATGTAAAGGATAATAAAAAACTTGTTATCGAACCCAACGAGGCAAAAATGGTTCGTGAGCTGTTTGAACTTTATGCGACCGATAAATACAGCATGAAACAGATAGAGGACTTGTTTTGGCAAAAAGGTTACAGAAATTTAAACGGAAATAAAATTGCACATTCGACTATGTCAAATATAATTTCAAATCCGAAATACAAAGGATATTATTGCGGAAACAAAGTTAAAGTAATCGATATGTTTACCAAAAAACAAAAGTTTTTGGAGCCGGAAGAATGGGTTATGTTCAAAGATGAAACCGGTGAGATAGTGCCGGCGATTGTGACGGAAGAACTTTGGGACAGAGCAAATAAAGTATTGGCAAAAAGGAGCCGCGATGTCAAATCAAGACAGAACAAATGCAATCACGCAAACCTTTTAACAGGCAAACTCTTTTGTATGCATTGCGGAAAACCATATTATCGCAGAGAAAGCAAAGACAAAGGCGGAAATGCAAACAGTATATGGATTTGCAGCGGAAAGATAAAAAACGGAGCGGCTTCGTGTCCGTCTTTTGCGATATACGAAAGCGATATAAAGCCGATTTTGCTTGATGTCTTTCAAGAAACAGCAGGAAGCGCCGAAAAATATATCAATGAATATATTGATCTGTACAAGACGATTGACGAGGATAACGAAACAGCAAAGGCGATTGCGGAGTTGAATAAGACGATTGCTTTCGAAACCAAAAAGAAACAAAAGCTTTTGGATTATAACATCAACGGCGATATAAGCGATAAAGACTTTATCAAAATGAATAATGACGCGATTAAAAAGATTGAACGAGCCGAGGCGGAAAAATTTGAATTGGAAAACCGCCTAAATTCCGAAACTGAGTTTAAGGCTCATATTCGTGAAATAAAAGAAACACTCGAAAAAGCGGCGGAGGAGGCTGCGGACGGAGTAATTGACACTGCATTTATTAATAAATATATAGATAAGATATTTGTAAGTGCGGAAGAAAATACGCTTAAGCTGGATATTAAAATTTTCACAGGTGAAACCTGTGAAAAGTACTTGAAAAAAATACGCAAAATTGCTAAAGATAAAAGTGAAAGCGGTGACTTTCGTTCGGGTCAGATGGCTTTAACCATCTGACCACCGATTGAACCGGCCTGTCTTGATGTGAGGTCACCGTTGTAACCCTTGTTAAGCGTTACACCAACTTCGTTGGCAGCCTCCATTTTGAATTGCTCCATAGCAGCTTTTGCTTGGGGTACTACATAATTATTATTGCTTTTGTTGTTAGACATTTTTTTCACTCCTTGAAAATTAGGTTTTTGTTACACTGATATTTTGAAGCATCGTCAAACATTTTATACTGTGAATTTGTGGAAATCAATTTACGGTTTTTAGAATTTGACAATATATAATTTCAATATAATACTTCTAAAACTGACCGTTTTTGATGCTTCTGTTAATATATTGCCCTGTTTTGGATAAAATATTATTATCTTTGTGATGAAATTTTTATATATTTTTGGCTTGAAAGTAAATATTTATTATGTTAAAATATAAATATGCAATTATTTATATTAAATTGTTTGATTATGAATTATTAGGAGTGGTTTTAATGAAAAAGAACATTACTTTCCGTTATTCAAAGGCTGTTGACTTCATCGGTGAAAATGAGTTTAAAAACATTGCACCTCAAATCAGCGCCGCACATAAGACTCTTGTTGATAAGACGGGTGCGGGTTCGGATTTTTTGGGTTGGACAGACCTTCCTTTGAATTATGATAAGGATGAGTTCGCAAGAATAGAAAAAGCGGCAGAGAAAATACGCAAGGATTCGGATGTTTTGGTTGTTATCGGAATCGGCGGCTCTTATCTCGGTGCAAAGGCAGCCATTGACTTTTTGACCGGTCCGTTTTATAACTATAACCAAAAGCCGCAAGTTATTTTTGCCGGTAACAACATAAGCCCCAACTATCTTAACTCGGTTATTGATTGCCTTGACGGAAAAGACGTTTCGGTAAACGTTATTTCCAAGTCGGGAACAACAACCGAACCGGCAATTGCTTTCCGTGTGCTTAAAAAATACTTGGAGGATAAATACGGAAAAGAAGAAGCAAGAGGCAGAATTTATGCAACGACCGATAAAGCGAAGGGTGCGCTTAAAAATCTTGCGGATACAGAGGGATACGAAACATTTGTTGTTCCCGATGATGTTGGCGGAAGATTTTCCGTGCTGACCGCTGTCGGACTTTTGCCGATTGCTGTTTGCGGCGCGGATATTAAAGCTATGATGCAGGGTGCGGCTGACGCTGTTGAGTTATATAAAGATGATAACCTTGAAACAAATGAGTGTTATCAGTATGCGGCGGCAAGAAACATCTTGCACAGAAAAGGTAAAAACATCGAGATGCTTGTAAATTACGAGCCTGAGCTGCAATACTTTATTGAATGGTGGAAACAACTCTACGGCGAAAGCGAAGGTAAAGACGGAAAAGGAATATTCCCTGCCGGTGCAAGCTTTTCAACGGATTTGCATTCTATGGGTCAGTATATTCAGGACGGCAGACGTGAATTGTTTGAGACTGTTTTGTATGTTGAACAGCCAAAGCGCGACCTCGTAATAGATAAAGACCCCGAAAATGTTGACGGTCTTAACTTCCTCGCCGGAAAAGGAATGGACCTTGTAAACAAAAAAGCTTTCGAGGGAACTTATCTTGCGCATAATGACGGCGGTGTCCCGAACCTTATAGTTGAACTCAAAGAACTCGACGAATATACTTTCGGTCAGATTGTCTACTTCTTTGAAAAGGCTTGTGCGATAAGCGGATATATGCTCGGCGTTAATCCGTTTAACCAGCCCGGCGTTGAAAGCTATAAAAAGAATATGTTTGCACTTTTGGGCAAACCAGGATATGAGGACCAAAAAGCGGAGCTTGAGAGACGTTTGGCAGAATAAATTTTAAAATAAGCCGCAAATGCATTTGAACACGATTTTTTATTCGAATTATCAAGATTTCAGAGCCGAATTCACTCGGTTTAATGATAAAAAATCGTCACATTTGTATAAAATGCGGCTTATTTTACATTAAAAATGACGGAAATATAAAGATTTATAAAAATTTTTATAAAAAGTATTGTTTAAATTGTTTGTTTGTGGTAAAATAAAAGCAACCAAAATTAAAGAACCTGAAAGGTGGTATTTATTATGATAAATGTACATATTGGATTAAAAGGAAGCGGAAAAACTCCGAAGATGATTGCGGCCGTTAATAAGGCTGTTGATGAGGAAAAGGGCAACGTTGTTTGCATTACCGAGGGCGAGCGTCTTATTCACGATATAAGCCGCAAAGCAAGACTTGTTACAACGGACAGCTTTAATATAAAGAACCTTGACGTATTCACGGGAATGCTGTGCGGAATCATTGCTCAGGATTATGATGTAACGCATATCTTTATCGACAGCATATTCAAGAGTGTTCCGTCTGCAACCGTTGCTGATTTGGAGGACTTTATCACAGTTCTTGAAAGACTTGAAAACAAGTTTAACGTTTCGTTCACAATGATGGTAAGCGCGGACGAGGCAGATGCCGGTTCAAATGTTAAAAAGTATATTGTTTAAGAACCGATTCGGCAACATAATTTCTTACATAAATTTGATGAGGTGATTCCAATGTATTATATGAGCACAAGAAATACCGAGCTTAAACTTAAGTCGGCTGAGGCTATTAAGAAAGGCTTGTCGGATGACGGCGGATTGTTTGTCCCGAGTGAGTTCCCGACCGTTTCAACCGCGGAAATCAAAAAAATGGTCAATATGAACTATATTGACCGTGCAAAATTGGTTTTGAAAAAGTTTTTGACCGATTTTACTGCGGCTGAAATTTCAAAATGCGTTGAGGGAGCATACGGAACGGGATTTGATTCCGATAAAGTTGCGCCTGTTGTAAAACTTGCCGATGGCAAGTATATTCTTGAACTTTGGCACGGTCCGACTTGCGCATTTAAAGATATGGCTTTGCAAATTCTTCCGAGATTTATGACTGTTGCAATGAAGAAAACGGGTGAAAACAAAAAAATTGTTATCCTCGTTGCAACCTCGGGTGATACCGGAAAAGCGGCGTTAGAGGGCTTTAAAGATGTTGATGGTACTGAAATAATCGTATTCTATCCCGGTGACGGAGTAAGCAATATCCAAAAGCTTCAGATGATAACGCAAGAGGGCGCAAATGTTTTTGTTTCAGGTATTGACGGAAATTTTGATGACGCTCAAACAGGTGTTAAAAAGATTTTTACGGACGAAAAGTTTGGCGATAAACTTGAAAAATCGGGCTTTGTTTTGTCATCGGCAAATTCAATCAACTGGGGACGACTTGTTCCGCAGATAGTCTATTATATATCCGCTTATTGTGATATGGTTGCGGCGGGAGAGATAAGTATAGGCGAAAAGATTAATGTTTGCGTTCCGACCGGAAATTTCGGAAATATTCTTGCGGCGTATTATGCTGAAAAGATGGGATTGCCCGTTGCAAAATTTATTTGTGCATCAAACAGCAATAACGTATTAACCGACTTTATCAAAACCGGTGAATACGACAAGAATCGACCGTTTTATCAGAGTGTTTCTCCGTCTATGGATATTCTTGTTTCGAGCAATCTCGAAAGATTGTTGTTCGATATTACGGGGAATGACGCAAAGAAAGTTTCGTCTATGATGTCCAAACTTTCAAAAGACGGAAAGTATAAGCTTACCAAAGCTTTGCATAAAAAGATTGAAAATAAATTCTGGGGCGGATTTTGTGATGATTATTTCACAAAGGTTCAGATTTGGAAAACTTTTACCGACACCGGATACACTCTCGACACTCATACGGCTGTTGCAGTTGATGTATATGAGCAATATGTAACCGAGACGGGGGATAAAACAAAGACAATCATCGCTTCTACCGCAAGCCCGTATAAGTTTAACAGAGATGTTTTATCGGCTCTCGGCGAAACGGTTGAGGATAAGGGCGATTTCGAATTAATAGATTTGCTCAAAGAAAAGAGTAAAACGACTCCGCCAAAATCTCTTGCCGAATTAAAGGATAAAGAAAAGAGATTCGAAGGCGTAATCGCCAAAGAAGAAATGCCCGAGATTGTTTGCAAGGCGCTGAAAATTAAATAAGAATCACATAAATTCAAAAGGAGATTTTCACATCGAAAATCTCCTTTTGACATTAAACAAAGGTGTTTTTAAGTTAGCGTGCTTTAAAGGTTACACACTCTGTGTCACAAGAGCTGCAGCATGACTTACCCGAACCTACTTCGATTCTGTTTGCTGTACATTTTGAGCCGCTTTCATTATATTGACACTGTTGAACACTGCAAAAAATTCCCGGATTTACTGAATTTTCCATAACAAAAAACCTCCAATATATTTTTCCGATAAAAATTCAATTCAAGAACATATTCATAAATTAATTTTTTTATCGGTTATATATTTATATTGTCACAAATTAATTTTTTTATTCACTAAAATTAATTTTTTAACATTTCGGTTAATTCAGCCTCGCTTAAAACCTTTATTCCCAGAGATAAAGCCTTGTCAAGTTTGCTGCCCGCTTCTTCGCCCGCAACAACAAAATCGGTATTTTTTGAAACGCTTCCGCTGACCTTGCCCCCGTATGATTCGATAAGTTTTTTTGCATCATTTCTTTTTAAGGTGGGGAGAGTGCCCGTTAAAACAAATATTTTTCCGTCAAAATTGTTGCCTTTTTGCGTTGAAGTATAGGTTAGGTCAACGCCTGCGGCTCTCAGCCTTTCGATAATATAAAGTGACTTATCTTGCTTAAAATATTCAACGATGCTCTGTGCCATCTTAGTTCCGATTTCCGAAATTGAGGATAACTCATCGACGGACGCAGACATAAGAGGGTCTATATTCCCGAAATGTGCCGCCAAAATTTGTGCCGCACGGCTTCCAATCATCCTGATTCCCAAACCGAATAAAACCCGGTCAAGTCCTGATTTTTTTGATTCGGAAATTGCCGCAATCAAGTTGTTGGCTGATTTTTCCGCAAATCCGTCAAGCGATATAACGTCATCGAAATTCAGATAATATATATCGGAACAGTCATTTATGAGTTTTTTGTCAAGGAGCTGTTCTACGATTGACGCACCCAGACCATCTATATTCATTGCCGCCTTTGAGACGAAATGAATTACGGATCTGAGCTGTTGCGCCGAACAATTCGGATTTATGCATCGCACGGCGGCTTCGCCTTCTTCGCGAACAAGCGGCTCACCGCAAATCGGACATACTTTCGGCATTTCGAACGGCGCGGAATTTGCGGGACGTTTTTCTTTAACAACACCGACAACCGCAGGAATTATATCGCCTGCCTTTTCGATTATAACAGTATCTCCGATACGAATATCTTTATCTTTTATATTGTCTATGTTGTGCAACGTGGCGCGGCTGACGGTTGAACCGGCAATCCTGACGGGTTCCAAAACAGCGTTCGGTGTAACCGCACCCGTTCGGCCGACCTGAAGGATAATATCCAATAATTCGGTTTGTTTTTGTTCGGCGGGGAATTTGTATGCCGCCGCCCATTTGGGCGTTTTAGAGGTAGAACCCAAAAATTCACGCTGAGCAAACGAATTGACTTTAACCACCGCTCCGTCAATATCAAACGCAAGTTCGCCGCGGCTTTCGCCTATTCTCAAAACTTCTTTATATGCGTCGTCTATGTTTGTATATACATCTCGTTCGGGTATCACCTTAAAACCGAGCGACGCTAAATACTCGATGGATTGGCTGTGTGAAGAAAGTTCCTTGCCTTCAATTCGTTGTAGGTTGAAAACAAAAATATCCAGCTTTCGTTCGGCGGCAATTCTGCTGTCGAGTTGGCGCAGTGAGCCTGCGGCGGCATTTCGCGGATTTGCAAAAACGGGTTCGCCCGATGCCTCGCGCTGTTCGTTCAAACGTAAGAAGCTTTTTTCAGGCATATATACCTCGCCGCGAACCTCGATAAAAGGCAGAGGTTCATTGAGTTTCAGAGGAATTCCGGGAATTGTTTTTAGATTTTGAGTAATGTCCTCGCCAACAAACCCGTTGCCTCGGGTCGAACCTCTTGTGAATAATCCGTTTTCGTATTCGAGCGAAACAGAAAGACCGTCAATTTTCATCTCGGTTACATATTCAACGGATTCATCACCGAGTGCCGCCCGAACTCTTGAATCAAATTCATATAATTCATCCTTTGAAAAGACATCGGCAAGACTTTGCATCTGGACGGTGTGAACAACTTCCGCAAAACCGTCGGCGACCTCGCCGCCGACACGCTGAGTCGGTGAATCGGCGGTTGCAAATTCGGGAAATTCGCCCTCTAATTTGATTAGCTCCTGCATTAGGCGGTCATATTCAAAATCGGACATTGTCGGGTTATCCAAGACATAGTATTCATAACCGCTTTTATTTAAAATATCTTTCAGTTCTTTTATCCTGGTTTCAGCTTCTTTTTTATTCGGTTTGTTTTCCATAAATATCTCTCCGTAATATTTTTGTTTTATATTATATTATTGGTATTTGTCCGAAAAATAAAATTAAAAATGTGTAAAACAAAAGCCTGCTCGTATGAGCAGGCTTTTTGGAGGCGCCACCCAGATTTGAACTGGGGAATAAAGCTTTTGCAGAGCTCTGCCTTACCACTTGGCTATGGCGCCGTATTATATAATATGCCGAAAGCACAAAGAATATTACAAGGTTATTATTTCTATCCGTTGTGTCAATCAACATTCGCTATTATACCACAGGTAATGGGTAAAAGTCAAGACTTATTTTTAAATTTTTTTGAAAAAATTTAAAATTTATCCTAATTTTCACTTAATTATATTTATAATTAGAATATTTATTGTTTTTTTGTTAATTTTATTTAAATCTTTATACAAAAAAAGGTAAAACTTTTGCATATGTTCGTTGACATTTAAACTCGTTTATGATATACTGTGATGTAGGAATCGGCAAGGCAAATTCAATTTAACGGCGGCATAAACCAAATGACGAAATTAACGGAGGTGTTGAGGTGTGCCTGACTTTGTACACACGGGTGATATACATCTCGAATCCGCTTTTTCGGCGCATTTGAATGCGGTGGATGCGATGCAGCGCAGAAACGATGTTATGCACAATTTTTCTGAGATAATCCGTTTGGCATCAAAGACCGAGCTGTTATTTATTTCGGGGGATTTGTTTGACTCGCCCAATGTAAGCGCTGATACAATTTCATTTGTTAAAAGAAAGTTTGCGGAGATACCCGACACGCATATTTTTATAGCGGCAGGAAATCATGATCCGTATACTTCCGATTCCGTATATGCAAAAATCGACTTCGGAAAAAATGTACACGTATTCGACATTGAGCCTGAATGCGTTGAGCTGTCCGATACTAAAACTCGGGTATATGGTGTCAGCTTTCCGAACAGCGCACCCGGACGATTGAAATTTCCCGTTATTGACAAAGACGGAGATTTTAATAATTTTGTGGTGCTGCATGCCGATTTGACATCTGATTTGTCAGGCATTTATAACCCAATTTCATTGACGGATATACAAAACAGCGACGCGGATTATGTGGCGCTCGGGCATATCCACAAGAGATACGAACCTCAAAAAATCGGTGATACTATATTTGCGTATTGCGGAATTCCCGAGGGCAGAGGGTTTGACGAATGCGGCAACCTCGGATGTTATATCGGCCATACCGAGGATAGCATCACAACCGTTCACTTTCACAGAACCTGTGTAAAGAGATTGTTTGACATTAAACTTGATATTTCATCGGCAGAGGATACGTTTCATATTTACGAGACAGCAATACAAGAGATGCAAAATATCGGTTCGGCAAACGATTTGTACAGAATCACCCTGTGCGGAAGAACGAATATTGATGATATAAATTGTTCCGTCATTAAAACACGACTTTGCGATTACGGAATTCTGACAGATGTAATTGATGAAACAAAACCAAAGTATGAGCCTGATGATTTTTCGGATGATGCCGGTATTTGCGGCGAAGTTGTCGGAATGACCGACAATATGATGAGCTTATCGGAAAGCGGTGATTCGTCCGCAAAAGAGAGTTTGAACTCTTTTTTGTGCCGATACACACAAGGTAGGGTCGGTCTGTCTGATTTGGATGCCGAGTTGCTCAAGAATGCCGAGCTGATTGGGCTTGCCGCGCTGCTCGGAGGTGATTAAACCCAATGGGAAAACGAGTTGATATTTTGTCCGTAAACATAATTCGGTTCGGAAAAATCAAAAATCTTAAACTTGATTTTTGTGTTGGATTCAATGTGATTTACGGCTTTAATGAAGCGGGAAAGTCAACGATTATGCGTTTTATAAAGGCTATGTTTTACGGTATGCCCGCAAGGCGCAAAAGCGGTGAGGTTTTAAAAGAGCGAGAGCTTGCAATACCGTGGGATGAGAAGAGCGCCGAGGGTGTTTTAACAATTTCGTACAATGGTTCCGAAATTGAAATCAGACGCACTTTCGGGAATTCCGCCGCAGAGGATTCAATCTATGTTTCCGATTTAAAGACGGGAAATAAATTGGATTTTTTGAACGTAAACAATATCGGAAAAATTTTGTTCGGTGTTTCCGAGGATATTTTTTTGAGAACGGTTATGATAAACCAAGATGATGTGTTTATGGGCGGAAAGTCGGAAGAAATAACCGAAAAGCTGATGAATATAAAATCATCGGGAAACGAAAAAATATCGGTTGATTCCGCACTCGAAAGACTGACGGATAAAGCAAATGCCTTAAAACGTGAGGACGGACGGCACAGTCTCGGGAAAATCGATGAGCTGAAACGAAAAAAAGAATTGCTGGTTCGCGAAAAATATGATTTAAAAACGCAAATTCAGCAAGTAAAAAAGATTGATGCTCGCTGCAGCGCGGCAAAAGGCGAATTGGCTCGTGTACGCGATGAAATACAAAAGTGCGAGACAGAACTCAAACATTGCCTTGAATCACTCAGAGACACAACGGACAGCACAGATGCCTTAATATATGAATATGACAAAAAGATTTCTGATTTGCAAAGCCGTGAGGATTATATCCGATGTGCTGATTTGACAAAAGAAATTTGCGAATCGGCAAGAAACTTTGAAAATGAGTTGTTTGATAACAAAAAACATAGAATCGTTCCATACATAATTGCCGCGGCAACAGCTATACTTGGAATAATCGGGGTTGTTTTTCTGTTGTTCGGAACAGTTAAAGCACCGGCTTATGGAATGTTGGCAATATGTGTGGTATTGATTATTGCTGAGGTGTGTCTGATAAAGTTCCGTTCGCTGAAAGCAAGCAATAAAATCGGCGGTGATTCGGGAAATAACTCGGAAAAGCTATCGAAAATATTGAATCGATATTCGGTGAAAAATTCCGATGAGCTTATGCAGATGTATATCGAAACAAGATCTATAAAAGATACGCTCGATACTCTGTTTAAGATGAAAGACGCGGCAACATCGCGGAAAAGCGTAAATAAAAAAGAACGAAGTTCGGTTTCGGTATCGGTTATGCAAGATTCGATAAAAGCGTTGCGCAACGACGAAATTAAACTTGTATCAGAGATAAAAGGTTTAGAGAGCCGAATGGCGTATGAAGTTAAAATTGAAAGATTACCGTCAGATATTGAGACGGAAATCAATGCAATAAATGACGAAATACGCCGAGCCGAAAAGAAATATATGGAACTGATTCTTGCAAAAGCCATCATTATTAAAGCAAGCGAGAATATGAAAACGAATTTTATTCCGATTTTGAATAAAAAAACAACCGAAATTTTAAATCGGATTAAGATTGATAATAAAGAACAAATCAGAATTTCGGATGAGTTTTACACTTTTTTCGAAAACGGAGCAAAGCTCCGCAGAGCGGAATTTTTCAGCAAGGGCGGATTTGAACAGCTGTACTTTGCAATAAGATATGCTCTGTCCGAAATTATATGTTTAAACTCTCCGTTTTTTGCGGATGATATATTAAGCGTGTATGATGATAAGCGCGCCGATTCGGCATTGCGTTTTATGTCGGAACAGACGGAAAGACAGATGTTTTTGTTTACCTGTAAGGGATTTGAGGCAGAAAACGCAAAAGAACTTGGTGCTGACTTAATTTATATAAATTAAAATGTTGTAAAAAGAGAGGAGAAATTTAAAATGGCAGCAGAAATTAAAAACGAGAATGGATTAATCAGAATTTCGAATGCGGTTATCGCAAAAATTGCCGGTTATGCCGCAACAAAGTGTTATGGCGTTGTCGGTATGGCAATGAGAACCGGAAAGGACGGTCTTGCAAGACTTTTGAAAAAAGAGAACCTTGACAAAGGTATAAAAATTAAGGTTGAGGATGACAAGGTTGATATTACATTGTTTGTTATTATGGAATACGGCGTGAATATAGGAACGGTCGGTGACATAATAAAAAGCAATGTAAAGTATCAGGTGGAAGAGGCAACGGGATTAAAGGTATCCTCTGTAACCGTAAATGTTGAGAGTATTCGCATACATTAATTATTTGAAGTATTACGTTTCTAAAGAAAGGAATGGTTTTTTAAGTGAGAACTATAGACAGCAGCGATGTTGCACTGATGTTAGAGTCAGCTTCCAACAATTTGCAAAACAACAAAAAGGCGATAAATGATTTAAATGTTTTTCCTGTCCCCGATGGTGATACGGGCACGAATATGGGGCTTACATTCGGTGCGGCGGTTCAGGTTGCGTTATCCGATAAAAATGCGTCTGCCGGTGATATGATGGGTTTTCTTTCGAAAGCGTCATTGCGTAATGCGCGAGGTAACTCGGGCGTTATATTGTCACAGATTTTAAGAGGTGTTTCCAAGGCTCTTGCGGGAAAGACCGAATTTGGCGTTGATGATATAAAAAATGCGGCAGCAGCAGGCAGAGATACTGCATACAGAGCGGTTATGAAACCGACAGAGGGAACAATCCTTACCGTTGTGCGCGAGGGCGCAGAGTTTGCTGAGGAAAACGCAGATAAATTTGATGATGCATCTGAATTTTTCTCGGCTTATATTCAGGCGTGCCGAGAAAGCCTTGAGAGAACCCCCGAGATTTTGCCCGTTCTTAAACAAGCCGGAGTTGTTGACGCGGGCGGTTGCGGCGTTGTTACGATTTTGGAAGGTGCGGAATACGCGTTGAAAAACGGAAAGCCAATCGAGTCGGCTGACTCGGCGGAAGTAAAATCGTCAGCGGCTGCATCTGGAAGTACCGACATCGACACAGCGAATATAAGATTCCAATACTGTACCGAGTTTATAATACAAAAATCATCGGCGGACAGACAGGCGTCACAGTTTAAAGCGGCAATATCGCCCAAAGGCGATTGTATGCTCGTTATCGATGATGAGGATATTGTCAAGGTACATATCCACACAAATCATCCGGGCTTTGTAATGGAGGAAGCTCTGAAACTCGGACAGCTTATCAACATAAAGGTTGATAATATGAAATATCAGCACAGCGAAAATATTCGTTCCGCCGAAGAAGAAAAAGCCGAATTTGATTCCGAGACGGCACAAGAACCCGTTGAACTTAAAAAATACGGTGTCGTGGCGGTATCGGCAGGTGACGGCTTGACAGAAGTGTTCAAAAGCGTCAATGTCGACAAGGTTGTACAGGGTGGACAGACAATGAACCCCAGTACACAGGATTTGCTCGATGCGGCAAATTCGGTTCATGCCGAGATTATCTATATCTTGCCGAATAACAAGAATATTATCCTTGCGGCGGAACAGGTAAATGATATATGTGATAAAAAAGTAATTGTAATCCCGACAAAAAATATTCCCCAGGGTATATCCGCCATGCTTGCGTTTGACCCCGATGCGGATGAGGGCGCAAATACCGAGGCTATGACAGAGATGATGAATTCGGTTAAATGCGGACAGGTTACTTTTGCGGCAAGAGATTCCGCTGTTGGCGGTCTTGAAATTCATAAAGATGATGTAATGGGTATGTTCGGAAGCGAAATTGCCGAACTTGGTTCGGATATAAATGATGTTTCGGAAAAACTCGCCGAAAAGATGATTGATGAGGAAACTGCTCTTATAACTATCTATTACGGCGCGGATACAGATGAGCAGTCCGCTCAGAAATTAGCCGATGCTATTTCCGAAAAGCACAGTGACATCGATGTTTCGGTTGTCAAAGGCGGACAGCCGGTATACTATTATATGATTGCCGCTGAGTAAATTGTTGTGTATGTTTGAAACATTCCGAATATGAGGTGATTTTTTGATTAACAAAAATACCGATATACGTTATATTAAAGGAATAGGAGAAAAACGCGCCGAGCTTTTTAATAAGCTCGGCGTTTTTTGCGTTGGCGACTTGCTCAGATACCTGCCGCGCGGTTATGAGGACAGAACCGATATGCGCGATATATGTGATATAGAAGAGGGTGAGAGCGTATGCATTAAAGGCTCTCTTGCCGGCGGAATACGCTCGTTCAGAGCGAAAACAGGAGCGAGGGTTATACAAACCCGTGTTTCGGACGGAACTGGAATCATTAACTTAACTTGGTTCAATGCGCCCTATGTCGAAAAAGTTTTAAAATCCGATGATTTCTTTTCGTTTTTCGGGAAAGTGACAAAACGCGGCATCATTCCGGAAATGATAAACCCGTTAATAGAGAGCGAAAAAGTATCGGGAGATAAAATGGGAAAAATCGTTCCGATTTATCCGTGCACGGCAGGACTTACTCAAAACAATATTCGTTCTGCCGTTCAAAATGCGCTCGAAAGCTCGGGTGACTCGATTGCGGATATTATACCCGAAAGCATAAGAGAGAAGTATGGCTTAATAGATGCCGAAACGGCAATAAAAACAATCCATTCGCCGCAATCTTTTGATGATTTTGAAAGCGCACGAAAAACTCTTGCGTTTGAGGAATTTTTGGTTTTGCAAACCGGAGTTGCCGCGGCGAAACAGACAAAAACAGCTCTTTCGGCACCGATTATTTCCGATGTGAAATGCATTGCGGATTTTGCGGATAAGCTGGCGTTTGAATTAACAAACGCTCAGAAACGGGTCATAAATGAAATATCCGCGGACATCAAACGTGACATCCCGATGAACAGACTTGTTCAGGGGGATGTCGGGTGCGGAAAAACAATAGTTGCTGCGGCTGTTATGTATGCCGTTGCCAAGGCGGGGTATACATCCGCGCTTATGGCACCGACGGAGGTTCTTGCAAGACAGCATTATGCAAATCTAAAAAAACTTTTTGCACCGTTTAATATTGCGGTCGCGTACCTTGCAGGCAGCCAAAGGGCGGCAGAGAGAGCAGAAAATATTGAACTTATCTCAAACGGAACGGCGAAGATTGTTGTCGGCACGCACGCACTTATTTCGGATAAAACACAAATCCCCAAACTTGCACTTGCGATAACCGATGAACAGCACAGATTTGGGGTTCGCCAAAGAACAAAATTAAGTTCAAGCGGAAACGTACACACACTTGTTATGACCGCAACGCCGATTCCGAGAACTTTGTCGCTTATTCTCTATGGAGATTTGGATGTGTCGGTAATAGACGAACTTCCGCCCGGACGAACGCCTGTTTCGACCATGGCGGTTGGGGAAAATCAGCGAAAAAAAGTGGAAAGTTTTGTGCTGAAAAAACTTTCTGAAGGCAGGCAGGCGTATTTTGTATGTCCGTTGGTCGAGGAGTCGGAAGTAATAGATGCAAATGCTGTTGAGGTTTATTTGAATGAACTTAAAAAAGGTGCATACAAAAATCATAAAATCGAGGCATTGCACGGCAAAATGAAGGCGGTTGACAAAGAACGCATAATGCAAGAGTTTTCTAAGGGCAATATTGATGCTCTTGTTGCAACAACTGTTGTTGAGGTGGGCGTAGATGTGCCGAATGCAACGGTAATGGTTATCGAAAACGCAGAGCGTTTCGGACTGTCACAGCTGCATCAGCTCAGAGGCAGAGTAGGGCGCGGCGCGCATAAGTCGTATTGCATTATGATTTGCGGCACAAACGGGAGTACAGCACTTGAACGAATGAAAATTATGTGCGAAACAAATGACGGATTTAAAATATCGGAGAAAGATTTGGAGCTTCGCGGTCCGGGTGAGTTTTTGGGTACGAGACAGCACGGCCTGCCGTCAATGCGCGCCGGAAACTTAAAGTATGATATGCAGATTCTGCAAGACGCACACAATGCGGCATTTGAGATATTGGCGAGTGACGCCACCCTTGAAAAAGAGGAAAATAAAAACTTAAAAGCCGAGATAGAAAAAAATATTGACAGGCTCGGCGGAGTATTGAATTAGAAATTTATATGAGTGCTTTGATTTTTATTGTTGCAAATACCGCTGTGATTATAAATAAGCCGCAGTAACACTTTTTTTGCTTTTGAATATACTGATAACAAACAGATAGCCGTGCGGAGGTGTCAATCGTGTTATTCAAAAAAAGATGTTGCCGGAACAGATGCGGATGTTCGGTCGGACGGCTGCTTATTGCGATTGGCGCAGGGTTGATGCTCGCATACATAATACCGTACTATCTTTTGATTATAATTCTGGGTATCGGTCTGATTGCGGCGGGAATTTGGCTTTCTAAACGATAGCCAACGGCGGTCTTGGTTGAGTTTTGTCCGCAAACTCTTTATACATAAAACTATGGCGGACAGAAAGGTGATTTTTTATGCAAGTAGTGGTTGTAAAAGCGCCAAGGGCACTCAGAGGTATTTTAAGATTAATTTTCGGGATAAAAAAAGTTGAACAAATTTAAAAACCAAATAAAAAGAACGGACAATATCCGTTCTTTTTATTTGACCGAAAATTAAACTTCAAAATCAAGACAACTTCTGTTTGACATATACGGACGAACATATGTGTCTGCAACCTCAACGTGCAGAGGATTTACGGAATAATTATTCAATGACGGCTCATCATCAAAAGATGAGTCAAGCATTAAATCAACATTTGATGATTTAAGTCCGCAAATATTTACCTTTATGTCAATCAACCCCGAAATTTTACCTTTCAGACCTTCGAGGTTTAATTTGATATTTTTCTTGATTGATCCTTTTTCGCTTTCGGAATATTCATCTTTTATTTTCCAAAGAATAATGTGTTTAACCATAAAATTTTTCCTTTCCAAAAAAGACACGCCAATTTATTTAAAAAATTGACGTGTCTGAAATTTTTAAAAATCAAATGTTATTTATTCATAGCTTCTTCAACAGCAACGGCAACAGCAACGGTCATACCAACCATCGGGTTGTTGCCTGCACCAATCAGACCCATCATTTCAACGTGAGCCGGAACAGAGGAAGAACCTGCGAACTGTGCATCTGAGTGCATTCTTCCCATTGTGTCGGTCATACCGTAAGATGCCGGACCTGCCGCCATATTATCGGGATGCAAGGTTCTGCCTGTGCCGCCGCCCGATGCAACCGAGAAGTATTTTTTACCCTGTTCGATGCACTCTTTTTTGTATGTGCCTGCAACAGGATGCTGGAAACGAGTCGGGTTTGTCGAGTTACCGGTAATAGAAACGTCAACGCCTTCGTGGTGCATAATAGCAACACCTTCGCGAACGTCGTCCGCGCCGTAACAGCGAACCTTTGAACGTTCACCGTCGGAATACTTGATTTCCTTAACTATATTCAGCTCGCCTGTGAAATAGTCGAACTTAGTTTGAACATAAGTAAAGCCGTTTATTCTCGAAATAATTTGAGCCGCATCCTTGCCGAGACCGTTAAGGATTACACGCAAATCCTCTTTTCTTGCTTTGTTTGCGCTCTTTGCAAGACCGATTGCGCCTTCCGCCGCCGCAAATGATTCGTGACCTGCGAGAAATGCAAAGCACTTTGTCTCTTCGCGTAAAAGTCTTGCACCGAGATTGCCGTGGCCGATACCAACCTTACGGTCATCGGCAACAGAACCCGGGATGCAGAAAGACTGAAGTCCGAGACCAATTTTTTCAGCCGCATCAGCAGCGTTTTTAACTCCGTCCTTGATTGCGATTGCCGCGCCGACAATGTAAGCCCAACAAGCGTTTTCAAAACAAATAGGCTGAATGCCTTTTACCATATTATATACATCGATACCTTTATCATCGCAAATCTGTTTTGCCTCTTCAATAGAGGAAATGCCGTGCTTGGCGAGTTCTGCGTTGATTTGATCTATTCTTCTTTCATAGCTTTCAAATAATGCCATTATATGTTACCTCCCTTATTCGCATCTGGGGTCAATGAGCTTGTCCGCATCATCAACTCTGCCGTACTGACCGCTTGCCTTTTCGAGAGCCTCGTTTGCATCCATTCCGCCTCTGACCATTTCCATCATCTTTCCGAGGTGAACGAACTTATAACCGATAATCTGACCCTCTTTATCAACAGCAACTTTAGTGATATAGCCTTCTGCGAGTTCGAGGTATCTCGGACCTTTTGCAAGTGTTGCATAGGTTGTTCCGACCTGACTGCGCAAGCCTTTACCCAAATCTTCGAGACCTGCACCGATGGGCAGACCGTCCTCTGAGAAAGCTGTTTGTGTACGTCCGTATATTATCTGGAGGAATAATTCTCTCATCGCCGTATTGATTGCATCACATACGAGGTCTGTGTTCATTGCCTCTAAAATTGTCTTGCCGACAAGTATCTCCGATGCCATAGCCGCCGAATGCGTCATACCGCTGCAGCCGACAGTCTCAACAAGAGCCTCTTGGATAACGCCCTCTTTAACGTTCAAAGTCAGCTTACAGGCTCCCTGTTGAGGTGCGCACCAGCCAACACCGTGTGTCAAACCCGAAATCTCTTTGATTTCTTTAACCTGTGTCCATTGACCTTCTTGAGGAATGGGTGCAGGTCCGTGATATGCCCCCTTGGCAAGAGGACACATTCTTTCTACTTCACTTGAATAATTCATAAGTGTCTGCTCCTTTCGTTTTGTAAAAAACGCTTTTATATACCGTTGATATTTAAGCGCATATGTATCGGCAACGGGGCGCAAAAATCCCCTAACCGAAAGTATTTACATAAACATTATAGCATAAAAAATAAAATAAGCAAGACGTTTTCAAAAAAATATGGAATTACAAAAAATTATGTCAATTTAAAGAAAATGTTTTGTATAAAATAAACAACGGTATATCGACCAAACGGACGAATGCCCTTGTATATGGGGCATTCTCGATGCCCTGCGTTATATTTGTTAAACGAAAAATATCCGGTGCAATCACAAGGACGGTTCTAAAACGTCCCGAATATACAAATAAATGATAATTATGCGGAATAAGCCCATTTTAAAATCAATAAAAATTTTTCTTGAATTAATTTATAATTTATGGTATTATATCAACATAGACTAAAAATGTTGGGAATGATTTTAATGCTGAATGAATTAAATGAAAAAGGAAGGTTGGCAAAAGCGGCATCTTATGAACTTGCAAAATTGTCAAGTGACATAAAAAACAGCGCACTTATTGCGATTGCCGATTCTTTGAGAAAAAATAAAGATTATATAATCGGCGAAAATAAAAAAGATATAACGGCGGCAAAAGAGTCAAATATGCGCGAGGGCTTGATAGACAGGCTTACGTTAAACGCTGTTCGGATAGATTCGATGGCAGAGGGAATAGAACAGATTGCTGCTTTGCCTGACCCTATCGGTGAAATGATAAGTCAAGTCAAACGCCCGAACGGATTAAAAATAGGACAGGTGAGAGTTCCGCTCGGTGTTATCGGAATTATATATGAGGCGCGCCCGAACGTGACTGCAGACGCAGCCGGGCTTTGTATCAAGGCAGGAAACTCCGTAATTTTAAGAGGTGGCAAAGAGGCGATAAATTCCAATATGGCAATATGCAAGGTTATGCAGGATGCGGCGTATTCGGCAGGGCTGCCTTGCGGCAGCATTAATCTGATTGAGGACACGAGCCGCGAAAGCTCAACTGGTCTTATGCGGCTTAACGAATATCTTGATGTTATAATTCCGCGCGGCGGTGCGGGTCTTATCCGTGCTGTCGTTGAGAATGCGACCGTTCCGGCAATAGAGACGGGGACGGGAAACTGTCATGTGTATGTTGAAAAGACGGCGAATCTTGAAATGGCAAAAAATATCGTTATTAACGCAAAGACACAGCGTCCTTCCGTTTGTAATGCGGAAGAAAAACTTTTGGTTGACAAAGATATTGCCGATAAATTTTTGCCGATTATCATACCCGAGCTGACAAGCCGCGGCGTTGAGATTGTCGGTGACGAATTTGTGTGTGAAAGGTTCAAAGAATCGACCGCGGCAACGGAGGATGATTGGAAAGCCGAATATCTTGACCTTAAAATCGGAATAAAAGTTGTTGAAAACACCGACGAAGCAATCCGACATATAAATAAGTATAACAGCGGACATTCCGAGGCAATCATAACAAATGATTATGCAATGTCGCAAAAATTCACCGATGAAATCGATGCGGCGGCGGTTTATGTGAATGCGTCAACAAGATTCACTGACGGCTTTGAGTTTGGATTTGGTGCGGAAATCGGAATAAGCACACAAAAAATTCACGCAAGAGGACCGATGGGGCTTGTCGCTTTAACATCAACAAAATATGTTATATTCGGCAGCGGTCAAATCAGATAAGATTTTACAATCTCAGCAAGCACAGAGTATATCTCTGTGCTTGTGGGTTTATTTATCGGCGCTATCCGATTTTTCAAGAAGAGGTTCTTCGATAACGGACGAAACGGCTATGTTTTCGCTGCATTTGAGTGTTACCGTAATTTCGATTTCGCCGTGCTCGTTAAGACTTTGCTCCGATGTTATCGATTTAATTTCCTTTATATTTTCGTTTGTCTCGGCTTCGGATTTTAATTCAGAGGTAAGTTCTTCTTTGCCGAACGCCGCCGCTTCATGTGATGTTCGTTTTTTGTGAATGGTTTGGGTTTCGCTGTATTCATCGCATTTAATAAAGAGTGACGGCAGTATATCGAGAGGTATTCTGTATTCGCTTTCGTTTTGATTATGGGTGAATTGTTCATACGGCGCTGTCTTTCCGATATAAAGCGGCAAAGTGTGGTTTAAAATACTTATGCTGTGTCTTTTCTTTGCCTTTCCCGTTGGGACATCCTCGGAATATTCGAGAGCATAAGAGCGTGTTTTTTTGTATTCGGTTTCAGCGATTATTTCTCCTCTCGAATGAACAAAAGTAAATCCGTTTTTGCTGTTGTTGACGATTCCGCTGACCAAAACATCGCCTTGCGCAACGCCTGAACCTTTTTGTACAACTGTTTGACCTTCGCGTACTTCCGCAAGCTCTATGATTCCGTCACGTGACGCAACAAGATTGCATGGCAGGTCGTTTTTATCAAGTCCTTGCTCTTTTTCAATCCGTTCGACAACCTCGATATAAACGTGTGAACCGTTCGCATTTACGCCGAGCCATGCAAGCTCGTCAATCCTGTTCATTAGAGTGTTTCTGATTGTGTCGGGGTCAATATCCGATGTCCTTGCGCCGATTGTAAGTCCTGCGTTTGAAAGCTCATCCGTAATTCTTTTTTTATCAATACGGCTGTTGCCGAATACGGTTATACCCATAATGTGCGTTGAGCAATATATAAGCAGAACGCAAATCAGCGCCGTACCGACAACGGCGGCTTTTCGATGCTTAAAACGGTTTAATATAAAGGGCAATCCGCTTTTTTTGATAATCTTAACCTTGCTTTTTGTCCGTTTAACCGGGGTTCGGATTTTTTTAAACGAATCAACATCCGTGGTGAATATAACGCGATTATTTCCGCATTTTTGCACATTGCGTATAACCAGACCTCTGTGCATACATATATTGATAAGCCTTTCGGTGAATTGTCCGTCGGCGCACACCGTCAGCTTTCCGTTTAAAAACAAAGGAAGTTTTTTCTTGCCGAGAACGTCTGTTTCCAATTATGTCACCCTTTCATATGCCGAATATTATTCAAAATTAACGGAAGTAATACAACCCGTCACACAGACGACCTCATCAACCATATTTGCTATTTCAAGGTTTCTGCCGCATATTTTAACCGTCTGTGCGTTTGTTTTGATTTTCACACATGCATCATTATATTCCGTTATGCCTTTATAGTTTTCGAGAACGAGTTCTGTTGAACCGACAGTGTGTATCAAAAAATCCTCGTGAATTGATTTTTTACCGAAATCAGAAATATCCGAAATGATTTTTTTGAATCCTCTGTTTTTTCTGCCCGATTCATCCATAACTTCACCTCCGCGTTGTATAAGCTTATATTTATCTTTATGAACCAAAAGGACAAAAAATGAATAAATCGAAACGCATCGGAATATATTTTAATAAATCCGACAAAATTATGCGAAACGGGAGAGCCGATGATGGATAAGACTTTTAAAAATATTTGCGTGTTGATGTGTGCAACGTACATAGCGGCAGCGACGATTGTTTCGCCGCATACTGCGGTCGGAGCAGCTAAATCCGCGCTGGCTCTTTGTTCGGGTGTTGTCATACCTTCGCTTTTTCCGTTTATTTTTTGCGCAAATATTTTTATAGCACTCGGTGCGGCATATTATGCGCGAAAGTATCTTTCAAAAATAATGTATCCGCTCTTTAAAATATCGGGTGCAGGCGCAGCGGCATTCTTCCTCGGAATAATAAGCGGTTATCCGATTGGCGCGATTTGTGCGGCGGAGTTGTTTTCAAAAGGAGAGTGTACGAAAAATGAGGCCGAGCGACTTGCTGCATTCTGTAATAATTCCGGGCCGATGTTTGTAATAGGAGCAGTGGGCGAACAGATGTTCGGAAGTCACGGAACGGGTGTGTTATTGTATTTAATTCACATTTTATCGGCGGTATTAACGGGAATGATTATTAAGTTTATATTCAAAGACAAAACCGACATCGGAGATAACAGCTTGCGCCGATTGCCGCCGTCGCATCTTGAATCTACATTAAAAAACACAGCCGCGGATATAGGTGCGGCTGTGTCAAAGTCTGTTGAAACAATTTTGATGATATGCGGATTTGTTGTGATTTTCGCCGTGTTTACATCAGCAATTCCCGATACAAAGTTCAAACCGTATTTATACTCAATATTAGAGATAACAGGTGGACTTTCACAGATAAGCTCTTTGTGCGGCGAAAGAAATCGTTTGATAATTTCCGCTGCGGTTATATCATTTTCGGGAATATCGGTATATGCACAGGTTACGGCGGTTTTGACGAAACAAGGCCTGTCGAGCATACCTTATTTAATCGGCAAGGCGATACAAGCCGCAATTTCCGCAGTAATAATGTTCGGTGTCATAAAATTAAACAAAGGTGCATTGCCCGTGTTTAATATAAATGCGCAATCAAGCACAACTGTATTCGGATTGAGTTCACCGATAAAATGTTTAAACATATCCGTTCGGATGCTCGCTCTTGCGATAGTACTGTTTTTGTCTTTGTGTATTATTGTGAAGGTTTTTGAACGCGTCAAAACCTATATTTTAAAATAGGGTTCTGAATCCGAAGAAATTATGCTTACGGACGGAAAACTTTCACCGAGGTAGTTATGCATAAATTCACAAATTATGTTTTCGGTTTCAAAATGACCTGCGTCAATTAGATTTATTCCAAGCTCGAACGCAAGCTGTGCCTCGTGATGCTTTATATCGGATGTAACATAGACGTCCGCGCCGGCGTGATACGCGGAATAAATTCCGTCGCCGCCCGCACCGCTGCAAAGAGCAACATTGGATATTGTTTCAGTCGGGTCGCCTACGTACCTGATTGTGCGACAGCCGAGAACACTTTTGACAAAACTTACATAATCGCCGAGTTCGAGCGGCGATTCAAGCCTTCCGACCCTGCCGATTTTACAGGTGGGATTTCCCAATGCGTCACGGCATTCCTCATCGGTATATACGCGGACATCGATAAGTTCAAGTTTTTCTGCGAGGATGTCATTCATTCCGCCGATTGCATTATCAAAATTCGTGTGAGCCGAGTAAACCGAAATATCGTTTCTGATAAGGCTCATTACAGTGCTGCCGATTACATCGTTTTCCGAAATCCGTTTGAGCGGCGAAAATAACAGCGGATGATGCGAAACAATCAAATTCGCGCCGCAATCTATCGCCGCTGCTGCGTTTTCGGATGTAACATCAAGACATACAAAAACGCGCGATATATCCGCGTTCATATCTCCGACCATAAGCCCGACATTATCCCACGGTTCGGCAAGCGATAACGGTGCGAGTTCTTCTATTTTCTTTGCTATATCTTTTACTTTATACATTCTTATTACCTCGTATAATTAAATTTTACTTATTTCTTCTTTTAATTTTCTGCATTCATCAAGTTTTTTGCGCGATTCCGCCGTCTTGGATTTTTCAAGCCCGAGTATCATTTTGTTTAACTTATCCTTTCGTTTTTTTAGGTAAAGTTCAAAATTTTCGGGTCTGTTTTCTGTAAGGTATTTACCTATAAACACATCGGCGGCACTTGGATTACAGCAGTTTATCAAAATCCCGTTGTCCGAAAGGTCGGGCGGTGCAACGCTGATGATATTATAAATTTTGTTTTCCTCAACAACGAGAGATTCCGATATGATACGCCAACCGTGTGAATAAAGATATTCTCTGAGTTCCGAAACGGCGGACATAGGCTGTAATATTATTTTGTTTGCGTTTTTAATTTTATCAAGCCCCGAGCCGATTATGTTTGCAATCAGCAATCCGCCCATTCCGGCAATAACAATCGCATCCGATTCATCGGATTTTATCGGGTCAAGACCGCTTCCAAGCCGTAATTCAACGAGTTTATCGGCGTTATAGGTTTTGACCGTGCTTCCAGCACGCCGCAAAGGCTCGGGATTGATGTCGCACGCGATTGCTGTTTCCGCTTTATGCCTTTTACATAAATACACGGGAATATATGCGTGGTCCGTCCCTATATCAGCAAGACATTTGCATTCACCGACCGATTCCGCAATCGCCGAAAGGCGCGGCGAAAGTTGTGGAAAGGTATTTTTCATAATTATTACGTCCTTTGTACTTATTTTGCATTATTCATAGGTGTATTTTATAATAAAACTTATATTTTGTCAATATTTAAAGAGGAAAAATACTGCTTTTGGCGAATTATAATGTAAGAGGGTAAAAAAAGAAAAAGGAGGGCAAAGCTTTATGACGGACGCGAATTTTCAGAACTTTGTTGATGAAGTAATTGACAAAAATGACATTTGTGATGTTATTTCGGAATACGCAAAGCTAAAACGTATGGGTAATCGTTTCGCAGCGCTTTGCCCTTTACACAACGACAAAAAATCACCGTCGCTTTCCGTATCGCCCGACAAACAGCTTTTTTACTGCTTTGGCTGCGGCGCGGGCGGAAACGTCATTCATTTTATTATGGCGGCGGAGCATCTTGATTTTACCGATGCACTTAAACTTTTGGCGGACAGAGCGAGGATTCCGGTTCCCGAATTTAAAGGCGGCGGTTCATCTTCGGCAAAGTCGAGCGTTGATAAAAAACAGCTTATCTTTTCCATAAACCGCGAGGCTGGCAGGTATTTTTATCATAACCTTGCAAGCGAAAGCGGTAAGGAAGGGTACGAATATCTCAAAAACCGCGGAATAAAGAATTCCACGATTAAAATGTTCGGTATGGGATATGCGCCCGAAGGATGGACGAACCTTATCGATTATCTCAAAGGCAAAGGCTTTTCGGAACACGAAATATATGAGGCCGGACTTGCCAAAATGCGTGACAACGGAACATATTACGATTCATTTTATGACGGACGCGTGATGATTCCCATTATAAATGTACAGGGAAACATTATCGGTTTCGGCGGTCGGATTATTACCGACCGTGAAAATACGGGCAAGTATTTAAACACGCCCGAGACGCTTGTCTTTCATAAAAAAGAAAACCTTTTCGGTTTGAATTTCGCCAAAAATGACCGTTCGGGTTCGCTTTTGCTTATGGAGGGGTATATGGATGTCATATCTTTGCATCAAGCAGGAATAACAAATGCGGTCGCATCACTCGGTACTGCATTCACAGAGGAACAAGCAAAGCTCGTAAAACGTTATGGCGGCAAGGCGGTTTTATGTTATGACTCGGATGAGGCGGGAAGAAAAGCGACGGTCAGAGCCGGCGAAATTCTGACCGCACAGGCTATTAAGACAAAAGTCATGACCGTAACGGACGGAAAAGACCCCGATGAGTTCGTGAGAAAATCGGGCGGCGAGATGTTCAAAGTATTGATAGAACGCGCACAGCCCCTAATGGAGTATAGAATTAACGAAATTCAGAAACAATATACGATTGAAACGGTTGACGAAAACGGAGAAAAAGAACTTGTTTTTCCCGATTCGGACGCAATGATTGATTTTACCGAGGCGGTGGCAGGGGTTTTATCGCAAATCAAAAACCCGGTCGAATTCGAGATATATCTCAAACGCGCCGCTCAAATCGGCGGCATATCCGAAAAATCACTTTTTGCAAGGGTGAACAACATACGACTCGGCAGAGAAAGAGCGGAAGAAAAGCGCGCCGAGCAACAGAAAAGACGCAGGATAAGCCGAGAGATGTCGGGAACGGATAATGTACAGCTTTATAATTCGGAACAGCTTATGCTAAATCTCATATGTGACCGGCCGGTATTTAATTTTGTAAAGGATAAAGGCTTAACACCTGAGGATTTTTCGACAGAGCTTCATTCGAGACTTGCGAAAAAGATATTTGAAATGTATGAGACGGACGGCGCGGTTGACATAAACCGAATTTTGACGCTGTTTGACGAAAGCGAGAGGGGGATGGTCGCCAAAATACTTTCGGACGACAAAAACACATCGGATAAGAAAAAGGCAGCCGAATTTCCGCTCGAAGTGATTATGGGAAATCAAAATTTAAAGCAGCAAAAAGAAATGCTGGATAACAGTGATTTGAAAAAACTTGATGCGCTCATAAGGCAAAGAGCCGATGACAAGGTTCATCATAAACAAAAATAATCTGAAACTTTTCAGTTGACATAGATTTTAAGAAAAACGTGATTCCGCAGAGGTAATATTGGCGGATGAGAAAGGAAGTTTTAAATTATGGAAGAAAAAAAGACAAAAAAACAAACTCGCAAACAGGTAATACAAGACCTTTTGGCAGACGGCAAGAAGAAAGGTGTTTTGAATTATAAAGAAATAAATGATAAATTAGAGGCTCTTGAACTTGATGCGGATCAAATTGAAAAAATGTTTGAGTTGCTTGAAAAGCACGGTATAGAACTTGTCGGCTCTATGGACGATGACGATGACATCGATATTATGGTGGACGATGATATGGAAATCACCCAAGAAGAGCTTGAAGATTTGTCTGTCCCCAGCAGCGTCAGCATTGACGACCCCGTTCGTATGTATCTTAAAGAAATCGGTAAAGTTGACCTTTTATCGAGTGACGAAGAAGCGGAGCTCGCGCGCAAAATGGCGGACGGCGACCGTGCGGCAAAGAAAAAACTTGCCGAGGCGAACCTGCGTCTTGTTGTCAGCATCGCCAAAAGATATGTGGGAAGGGGTATGCTCTTTCTTGACCTTATCCAAGAGGGAAATCTCGGTCTTATAAAAGCGGTTGATAAATTCGATTACACAAAAGGATATAAATTCAGCACATATGCAACGTGGTGGATAAGACAGGCAATAACCAGAGCAATCGCCGACCAGGCGCGGACGATTCGTATACCGGTGCATATGGTCGAGACCATAAACAAGCTTGTTCGTGCATCGCGCCAGCTTGTTCAGGAACTTGGCAGAGACCCCCTGCCGGAGGAAATAGCCAAAGAAGTCAATATGCCTGTTGATAAAGTGGGTGAGATTTTGAAGATTGCCCAAGAACCCGTTTCGTTCGAGACCCCGATAGGAGAGGAAGAAGACAGCCACCTCGGTGACTTTATCCAAGATGATGACGCGCCGGCACCTGTTGACGCGGCAACATCGATTTTGCTTAAAGAACAGTTAATCGATGTCCTCGGAACATTGACGGACAGAGAACAAAAAGTTTTGCGCCTTCGTTTCGGTCTTGATGACGGAAGGGCAAGAACCCTTGAAGAAGTCGGAAAAGAATTTGACGTTACTCGTGAGAGAATACGTCAGATTGAGGCAAAAGCACTCAGAAAGCTGCGCCACCCGAGCAGAAGCAGAAAGCTTAAAGATTTTCTCGAATAAGAGGAATAGGTTAATATGCGGTCGGTTTTATATAAAAAGTACTCAAAAAAAGGATTGTGCAAATATTGTTTTTTTAGAGTGTATATAGAAACTGTGTCCGAAATATTGACTTGATATACCGTTTAGGGTATAATAAAAGAATATAAATTTTCAGAGAGGTGACGGAGTTGGATAAACACGAATTTTTAAAGATGCAGAGCGATATGGATAAGAGTATTGAGAAATACATAAAATTGATTCATACAAAGAATACAGCATGGAATTCAATTCCATCGCATTATTATAATGAATATAATGTAAAATCCGGTTTGCGAAATGCGGACGGTACGGGCGTTCTTGCTGGGTTTACTTCTATCGGTGAGGTTCACGGTTATGTTATGGACGAGGGCAACAAAGCGCCCGTTCCCGGTAAGCTGCGTTACAGAGGTATTGATATAGAGGATATTATTTCGGCGTGCAAAGCGGAACGCCGTTTCGGGTTCGAAGAAACAGCATTTTTATTGATTTTCGGATTTCTGCCCGACAAAGAATTGCTTGACGGTTTCACAAAATTGTTGGCACAAAAGCGCAGACTTCCCGACGAATTCACAGAAGATATGATTTTTAAAGCACCGAGTAAAAATATAATGAACAAACTCGGACGGTCGGTTCTTGCGCTTTATTCGTATGACGATAATCCCGATGACATTTCTATCGCCAATCTTTTGCGCCAAAGTTTGGATTTGATTGCGCGATTCCCGGTTCTTATCGCAGATGCATATAGCTGTAAGCGTCATTATTTTGACGGCGAAAGTCTTGTTTTGCACAATCCGAATATCGAATTATCGGCGGCGGAAAACTTTTTGCGGATGATCCGCCCGGACGCAAGCTACACGGAGGAAGAGGCACATCTTCTGGATATGATGATGATGATCCACGCCGAGCACGGCGGCGGCAACAACTCAACGTTCGTCTGCCGCGCCCTGTCTTCGAGCGGCACGGACACCTACAGCGCGATTGCGGGCGCGGTTGGCTCTCTGAAGGGCCCGCTGCATGGCGGCGCGAACGCCAAGGTCATGCAGATGTTCCGCGACGTGAAGGCGCACGTGGATGCAAAAGACGACGGCTCAATTCGCGACTATCTCGTAAAATTACTTGCACGTGAGGTGGGCGACCGGTCCGGTAAGATTTATGGTCTTGGCCACGCGGTCTATACGCTCTCCGACCCGCGCGCGGTGCTGATCAAGGCGTATGCGGGACATCTGGCAGAGGTCAAGGGCTTTGCCGACGATTTTGAGCTGCTGGAGAAGGTCGAGACGATCGGCGCGCAGCTTTTGCAGGAAAAGCGCCGGAGCGACGACCCCATCTGTGCGAACGTCGATATGTACTCCGGCCTTGTGTACCATATGCTTGGCATCCCGCAGGAGGTCTTCACGCCGCTGTTCGCCACGGCTCGTATCGCCGGCTGGTGCGCCAACCGGATAGAGGAGGTCCTGACCGGCAACCGCATCATGCGCCCGGCCTACCGCGCCGTCACCATCCACAACCACTACGTTCCGATGCTGGATCGCGAGGCGCACATGGAGCTGCCGCAGTAAAA
>ERZ773192.914-NODE-914-length-33672-cov-17.262100_pt1 | contig 33672 bp, 41 predicted proteins | sample MGYA00581010_ERZ773192 | MGnify/ENA primary metagenome ERZ773192 (study PRJEB29015, sample SAMEA2737741) | human gut metagenome | biome: human gut; feature: human-associated habitat; material: faeces | place: China | collected 2012 ...
GACGATAACGGCGAACAGTGGGATAAATTGTACGTTGAAGCAAAGCGGAACTGCCATAAGGCAATAGAGGCATCAAATTTTCATACGGAAGTCGAAATGTCGTTGGGTGACGCGATGATATCCTACGGTGCCTTGGCGTTGAGAAAAGGAACGCCGCAAAATCCGTTCGTTTTTGAAGCAATTCATCCTGCCGCGATCTATCCGGGGCGTAGCTTTGACGGAATCGTTCGGGAAATGTTTCGCGAACAAAAAATAGCTGGCAATGAAATCAGGGATTATTGGCCGACAGCCAAAGCAGATAGCGATATTTTAGACAGTCCACAAGAACAAACGGTCTGTGACGGCTATCTGTGGGACGTTCAAAAACGGGAATACAGATATATCGTTACGATAAACGACAAAATTGCCGTTGATGAAGATCACTTGAAAACGGCAGAAATTTGCATCTTTAGGATGGACGGTAAAACAGGCGATAATACGGGTTTCGGTCCTGTTTTGTCTGTTCTTCCGGATATTAGGTCGGCGGATAAAACGAAAGAGTTGCTGTTGCGAAAGGCGGCGTTTGACCTTGGCGGTTTGTATCAGGCTGAAGACGAAAGCATTGTCAACGTCGAATCCCTTGACGATCTGCGTCCCGGAACGGTTATTTTTAAGCGTTTTGGCAGTAAGGGGCTTGAAAGCCTGTACAACGGGGCGGGTTTTGATTTGTCGCAGATGGTAATTTCCGACCTTCATGCCGGTATAGAAGAGGCTATAAAGGGGCCGTCATTGCCAAGCGAGAATTCGGGGTCTCGCCGTTCCGCTTACGAATATCAGGTCAGGCAGGGCGAAATAGACGCCGTTGATATTCCGACGGGGCTTCGTTTGATGAAGGAAATGGAGCCGCTGTTTTATCAGATGTTGGAAATTTTGACGGCGGACGATATGGCAGACAGCCCGTATTATATTCGTTTGCCGAAAATTACGGATAAGAACGATAAAGAAAAAAAACGTCTTCTTGAAATCGTTCCCATCAGCCCGATGATCAGAAAGCAGGACGAACTTGACAGCCAGCGTGCTTTGCAGGGGTACGCTTTGGCAAATCAAATCGATCCGGTCATTGCGTCGGCGATCGTCGATAAGGAAAAATTCATCCGTAAAATTTTGGACGATACGGCGTTTCCGACTGAATGCATGAGGTCGGAAGACGAAACAAAAACGGAAATCGAACGTATGAACGCCGCGGCGCAATCTGCCGCCGAAAATCGGGAAGCTGATGCGGCAGTGTCGGACGTTGAGCGAATAGACCCCGAAAATATGACGGATGCAGCGGGTGTCATGATGCCCGAAGGAGGTTTCTTTTGATGGACAGGGGACTTTTTAAACGTGTTTTTGATACTGACGACGGACGAAAGGTTATTGCCTTTTTAAAGGATGAAACGTTTCGTCCGCTGACGCCAGATGAAAACACGTCGGAAGCTTTGTGGTATGCGGAAGGGCGCCGCGCTTTAGTTGAACGGATTTGTTCTTTAACGAAAATAGGAGGAAGAGATGAGGAAAAATAACGTTTATTATGCTACCGATGACGCGGGGGAATTCAGTACTGCCGAACCGTCTTCGCCCGAAACCGAAACTGACGCTCCCTCAGAGCAGGTCGCCGAGCCGTCGGAATCGGAGGAAATTTCGGAAATTGCGGCGAAAAATCCGTTTGAATTTGACGGCAGGACGTATGATATTCCCGAGCCTTTTTTTGACAAGGAAAAGAAAACCTTGAATTTGGGGGCTTTGTTGAAAAGCCAGGCAGATTTAAGAAAGCAGGTTTCTCAAAAATCAACGGCGCCTGAAAAATACGATTTCGGAGAATTAGGCGGCGATGAGCATGCGGCGTTGGTGTCTGCGTTGGACGCATTCGGGCGTCAGGAAGGTTTGGCTCAGGACAGGATGGATTCATTGGTTTCTTTCCTGAACGCCGCGGGTGACGATTATATGAAAACGTTTAACGACGCCCAAATCAAGGCGGTTAATGAACGTTTCGGGGATGATGCAAAGGAACGGGCGGACGCGGCTGAAAAATGGCTGAAAGGCATTTTAGGCGACGCGGCGGCCGACCCGTTTGTTTCGGAAACGCTGAACGTTTTGATGAAAACGGCGGGCGGTGTTTTTTTGGCGGACGCATTAAAATCGGGACTAAAAACTCCGTCGCGGACGGCGCCCTCTGCACAAAGTCCGGCAGCGGGGGCAAAAAAGACGCCCGAAGAACTGGACGCACTTGTTGCAGATACGCGTTATAAAACCGACGCCGCTTATCGGGCAAAGGTTGAACGGGAATTCGAACGGACGTACGGATAAAAAAAAGCCCGCAGTATTTTTAACTGCGGGTTTTTTTTGACATTTTTTTTATTTTATGAATATAAAGTATCATTCTGTGTAAAAAAAATACAAGGAAGGTTTCAAAATGTTGGTCGAATTAAAAATATCTAACTTCCGTTCTTTTAAGGACGAGGTCGTTTTTTCGATGGAACCTTTATCCTTGAACGGAAAAAATAAAAAAGAGGCGCGGAAAAATCTGGCGGAAACGTCTTTTTCAAAAATACCGTATGTTTATAAAACTTCCGGAATTTTCGGGCCGAACGCGTCGGGAAAAACGAATGTGATTATGGCGGCTATTTATTTAAAATATGTTGTAAGTAGAGGGAGTGTATTCAGCAAAGACGATAAATTTCCTGATGAACGTTATAAATTTTCAAAAGAATATTCAAAAAAACCGACGTGTTTAAATTTGAAATTTATAAAAAATTTCCGTTTATATGAATATGAAATATGCCTGACGGACGAAAAGGTTATTTACGAACGCGCGTTTTATTCGGATTTTTCGAAAACGGGAAGTAAAAAGAAGAACCGTGTTTTTTCAAGGGAATTGTGCGAAGACAATTCTTATGAATTTAGTTTGTCTAAAGGGTTAAAGAAAACATGGTGCAAAGAATTATTGCCGCAAAGGGTTTTTTTATCCGATATGGTAAATAATCGGGGGGCGGATAAAAAAGAGGTTTTAGATATTTATGATTTTATTGAACGGGACATATATATCACTAATACGAATTCTGAAGTCTCGTATTTTAACGTTATGGAGAAAATGGAGAAAGACGATGAGGTTCGGAAAAAGATAGTTGATTTTACAAAAACGGCGGATTTGGGCTTATACGATATTACGGTAAAGAGGAAATCGAAAGAAGAGTTTTTTAGGAGTATGCCCTTTACTGAAAAATTAGACCAAAATAAAAAGGATGAATTATTTAATAAAATCAGTCCTATTAAAGCCATGTCGCATCATAAAACCGAAGACGGCAATATAGTGGAAATGGACTTTGTCAATGAATCTGACGGAACTAAAACGTATCTGTCGTTTTCATATGCTGTTTTGAACGCTTTGAAACAAGGAAAGGTTTTGTTCGTTGATGAATTGGATGCTTCGTTACATCCTTATTTGGTTAAAAATCTGGTTAATATGTTTAATAACAGTGATACCGGAGCACAGCTGATTTTTACGTCGCATGCCCATTATTTAATGGACGGTAAAGCACTAACAAGGGATCAAATCTGGTTTACGTCAAAAGAGAACGGCTATTATACGGATCTGTTTCCGTTAAGTGATTTTGATGAAGAAAGAACAAGGACGGATTTTTATAAATCCTATATGCGCGGCATATACGGTGCCGTTCCGCGCGTGACGGAGTTATGATATGCCAAGAGAGTTCCACAAACGACATAAAAAACCCGTTTATCTTTTTTGTTGCGAGGATGAGAAATCGTCCAGAATTTACCTGAACGCACTTAAACTGGAATACGGTATTAACATCCAAACGATAACAGGCAGATATAAAAATCCCGCTTCGTTGAGGCGTTGTTTAAAAAAAGAAGCAGCTACCTATAAAAAAGACGAACTTAAGCGGGCTTACTGTCTGTTTGACAAAGACGATTTGTCTATGGAACAATTTAAGCATGAGGTAGAGGAAACGAATAAAAAATTTAAGGCGGCCGTTTCCGTTCCGTGCTATGAATATTGGTTGTTGTTGCATTTATCCTGTACGGATCGCTCTTTTGGCAGTTCGCATGAATGTTGTGAAAAATTAAAAGACCAAATCAATCGTCAAAACAATTTATCTTTGGAACAATTAAAAAATCGAAGCGATATTTTTGATCTTGTCGGCGGAAAGGAAGGCGTACGCAGAGCAATAGTAAACGCTAAAAAATATAACTTTGCATTAGGCGACGATCCGTATACAAATATGCATGAAATTATAGAAGATATGCTTAATGAAAGTGGCTGTAAATTGTAAGGCGCTCCGTTTTTTTCATAATATGCGGAAAAGATCCGGCTTTCTTGAGATTTTTTCTTTTTATTCAAGCTTTTTTTTGATACGATAAAAAAATCGCGGAAAGTTTTGTCGCCGCGATAAAACGGCATATCTTAACGGACCCGTTTTTGTTTTTCGATTTTTAGCCCTTTCGGGGCGGTCGGGGAACGAAAGCGGGTCTTTTTTATTCGCGCTTCCCCGATTTTGTGAAAAAGGAAGTGTGAAAAAATGAGCGATGTATCCGCCGTATTTACAAAAAAATACGAAAGCGAGGTTGCCGTTGAATATCAGCAGCAATCGTCGTTGATGCGATCGACGGTTCGGGTCAAAACGGCAATGGGCTCCGAAGCCGTCAAATTCCCCTGGTTGGGAAAAATAGACGCGGCTCAAAAAGGCCGAAACGGAAAGGTGCCGACGTCAAACGTCGAGCATAAAAGCGTCGAGGTTAAAATTTCCGATTATTATGCGGCCGCGACGATTGACGAACAGGATCTTGATAAACTGAATTTTGACGCCCGCCGCCCTTATGTTGAGTTGGGCGCGTCGGCCTTGGGCAGAAAGGCGGACCAGATCATTATTGCCGCCATGTCCGCGGGACAGACGACCGATAAGGGAGGCAACACGCAGGCCCTTGATTTAGCGTTTATCCGCAAAATCATATCGTCCTTTAACAAGGCGCTGGTCCCCGACGACGGCAAACGTTTTTGCGCCGTCGGCGCCGACCAGTGGGAAACCCTGATGAGCTTTGACGAATTTGTTAAATCGGATTACGTCGGTGATTCCTATCCGTTGTTGCGTGGCGTTGAAAACCGCAAATGGCGCAACATTAACTGGTTTGTCGTTCCGGAACTGCCGAAGCCCGTCGCGACGGCAACGACGTGTTTCCTTTATCATCAAAACGCCGTCGGTATTGCCGAATCGCGCAAGGTTACGTCCAAAATAGAATACAGAATTGATTATGACGATTATTTCTGCATGAACAAAATGGGCATGGGAGCCGGCGTGATTGATGCCGCGGGCGTCTTGAAATTCACCGTCAAGGATGCGTTCGGAGGTTAATATGGCTTTGAATACCGTAAAATTGATCAAGGTTTGCGAGCTGGGAGAAAACCAGCGTTTGTTCTATAATGCCGAGGGCGATGCTTTGACGGCGGTCACGGGAAGCGGTTATTTTAACGACGCCGCCGACGCTCGCGCATTACGGACAGGCGATCTGTTAGATGTTGTCGCAAATAACGGTACGGAATATCAGACGTACTTAATTTCAAATGCTGACGGTGTTATCACGCTGAAAACTGCTACGGCGGCGCAAGGCGGCGGAGGTTAAACCGATGAGGTCCGCCGTTGAATTATGTTCTGGGGCTTTGAGGCTGTTGGGGTTCGACGGCGTGAGTTCGTTGGAAAACGAAGGCAGTGTCGAAAGCCAAACGGCTGCGGAGGTTTATACGCCGCAGCGTATTTTGCTGTTGACGAAGCACCGTTGGAATTTCGCCAGAAATTTCGCGGTGCTGTCGCCGTTGGCGGACAAAACGGCGGGGGTGCGCAAAAACGCGTTTCCCCTGCCCGATGATTGTTTGAACATAAGAAAAACGTCGGACCGCAACAGTCTTATCAGCGGGCGATACGTTCTGTCTGATGATAACCTGCTTAAAATAGATTACACCGCCAATGTTGTTGAAGAAGTGTCGCCCGTTTTTTTTGATGCGGCGCTTGAAACTATGCTGGCGTCGGTTTTGGCCGTCCCGTTGTTGAAAAAAACGGATTTGGCCGATTATTACGCGGCGCGTTTTGAGGCGCAATTTTCCGAAGCGAAAAGCATTGACGCGCAGCAAGTTAATCCGCCCGTTTTGCTGGCGAAGCCGTTAGGAGGACTGCGTGCGTAGTTTTGAGGCCAGAAAATCGTCTTTTGCTGCTGGGCAGTATGATATGCCGATGATGGCGCGTTCCGACGTCGCGGGCTTTGAAAGCGCGGCGTTTGAACTGAAAAACGTCTTCGGATTGCCGCGCGGCGGCGTCGATCAGCGCGGCGGGCTGGAACGCGTTTCTTCCTTGCCCGTTACCGGCGGCGCCGTCAAAATGTTTCCCTTTAAGTTTAATCAGGAACAAAAATACATCATTGTTTTTACGGCATTGAAAGCCTTTGTTTTTCACGACGGCGCTAAAACGGCGGAGGTCGATACGCCGTACGCGGCGGCGGATGTGCCCGAACTGGACGCCGTTCAAAGTTTGGACACGATGATTATTACGTCGGGAAAACATCCCCCGGCGCGATTGATGCGCAAAGGGGCGCATGACAGTTGGGAATATGCCGCGCTGACGATTACGGGAGCGCCTCAATATACGTTTGACCAAACGGCGGAAGCCGCGTGGTCGGACGCGCGCGGTTGGCCGAAAACATGTCATTTTCACGAAGGGCGGCTTTATTTTGGCGGAACGGAAAGTCTGCCGAACACAATATGGGGTTCTAAAACGAATTCGCCGTTTGACTTTACGAAAACGACGTCTTTACTGGATGATGAAGGCGTCGAGGCGACGCTTGAAGGCGGTCGCGCCGTCGCGCATATCCGATCCGTTGCCTCAAATCAAGGATTGTTTATTTTTACGACGGAAGGACCGTACGCTCTGACGAAATCTCCCGTAACGCCCAAGACGTTTATGCCGCAACGTTACGGCGCGCAACCCGCGGGAAAAATCAGAAACGTCGAAATGGACGGCGCGATTTTGTTTTTGACGACAAAGGACGGGGGAATGAAGCCCGCCGTTAATGAATTCGTGTGGAACGATGATCAGGGGCGTTTTGAAGCGAATGATTTGAACATTCGCTGTTACGACATTATCAACGCTCCCGTTGACTGTGCCTGCCGTCAGGGAAACACGACGGACGCCGCCAATCATTTGTTCGTCGTGAACGGCGACGGAACGGCGGCCGTTTTGAATTTGAAGCGTTCTCAAAGTATGGTCGGCTGGTCGTATTTTGATACGGGCGGACGCTTTATCGCCGTCGCTGTTAATGATGCTGACGTTTATTTTGTTGTTGAACGCGACGGGGCGTATTGGCTGGAACGTTTGAATGGCAACCGTTTGACGGACGGTTCAACCGTATTATCGCAGGAAACGGAAACGACGCAATGGTCTGTCGCGGGGTATGCGGGAAAGACGGCGGCGGTGATTGCCGACGGGACGCCGTTGGGGCGCTTCGATGTCGCCGACGACGGTTCGTTTGAGCTGCCGTTCGCCGCAAAAGAAATAGAAATCGGTTATCCGTTCGAGGTTCGGATCGTTCCCATGCCGCCCGCCTTTGACGGCGGCCCCGACCTGACGGCGTTTCGGTGGTGCATAACGCGTTTGTCCTTGCTGCTGGAACGTTCGTTCGGATGCCGTTTGAACGGGCGCGAATGTATCGCGCCGAAATTCGGAACGGATGTATTTAACGCGAAAATTCAATATGTAACGGGCTGGAAAACGGTTTTGCTTTCGGGATGGGTTGATGCGGGAACGCAGCGCCCCGTTGTCATATCGACGTCGTCTGAACTGCGCCTGACGCTTCATGCCCTGGTGATGGAGATTGTCGTATGAGCGCTACAGCAATATTAGCGGCTGTTCAAGTCGGTGTCGGTCTGATGAGCATGTTTTCGCAAATCAGCGCCGCCAAGACGCAGGCGCGAACTGCGACGGATCAGGCTCTTGCGGATTGGATGTCGGCGCAGTACGCCGCCGCAGTTGCCGAACGCGACGCTGCCGAAGAATATGCCAGAACGCTTGCGGAACAAAATAACATGTACGGCGCTGCGGGCATACGCGCGGGAACGGGCTCGGCGGCAATGAATGCGGCGGGGGCTTATGAAGCATATAAACGCGACCGCGACGTTATCGGGTTGAATAAAAGTTTTGCCGAATTGAACGCCTTTACGGCGGCAAAAACGGCGGCGGCGCAAAAGAAAACGGCGACGACAGGGGCGATTTTGAATTTTGCGGCAAGTACGGCGGGGGCGCTGTCAGATGCGTTGGGCAGCGGGGGCGGGGAAAAGGAAGATCCTCCCGTCGGAAAGCCGAAGGACCTTCGTCCCGAATGGTTGAAAGGCGGTAAATGATGCGACGGTCGGATTATTACAGGTACGGCGATTATCGGCGCGTAACGCGTGATTCCGACGTGCGTTCGGTTCCCGTTCGGCGCGTCGATACGTCCCCTTTGACGCAGGTGACGAATACGTTACTGCGCGTTGCGGATAACGTTTTGACGAACATCGCGCGTCAAGAGGACGAAGAAGATCGCCGCCGCCGCGAAGAGGCTCACCGCCGTCTGGAAAGGGAAGAGGCACAGAGGCGGGCGTTGGTCGCGGAAAAAGCCGATAACGACGCAAATGTCGGACTGTTGCGGGCAGCGTCTGAAAATCAAACTGACGAAGCGGCGTTTTTAAAGGCGGCAGAAGGAATGAAAAGCGGGTTCCTGCAAACGTATGCGACGCCAGACAACCGTTCGGAAATGGAGCTTGTCTGGCAGCGGCGCGTTTCCCAATATCAAACAAAAATCATCCAAAACGCCGTGCAGCGCGATTTTATGCAAAACGGCGCCGATTTGATGAAACAGTACGATTCCGCAGTTTCAAACGCCGAATTGGCAACGCGCAACGGAAACGCGGATTTAGCTTCCGAATTTACTGCGGCGGCGGTGGCCAAGGCGGAATATATGTATTTGAAAGGATATATATCCGCGCAAGATAAAAATGATCTGGAATTAAAACGTAATGACGGCATAGACCTTTCCGTTCATTTAAACAAACTTGACGCCTTAAAGTCCGCGGGCGTTGCGGAAATGCGTGCCTATGTCAAAATGGTCAACGAAGACGCGTCAATTCCGACCGAACGCCGCGCGGCGCTTTATGGTACGTTAAATGCCGAAATCAGCCGTTATGCGTCAGCGTCGGCGTTGGAACGCGACAGGTTAAACGCGGACGTTTCCTCTTTGGCGTCGGCGATCGTCAAAGGGTATGCCGTTGACGCGGAAAAATTAAAAAGCGTCAGGGACGGTTTGGCGGCGTTGGGCGATACCGACGGGTTGAAACGTTTGGAAAATGCCGAACGCCTTGTTGACGCGGCGCGGGCGTTTTCAAAGCTGACGCCCGAAGAAATGGCGGAAGACATTGAAAAAACGGTCGTGACGCCCGACGACGCCGATTTCGGCGTTGCCGTTAATGATATGAAGCGATCCGTTTTAAAGGATACCGTTGATCTTTTGGAAAGAGATCCCGTTGCGTTGGGAATCAAGACGGGCATTGTTGCTCCGCTGGGGGATTTTACGCCGGAAACGGTGCGGAATCGCGTCGAAAACATTGCGCAAATGCGGCGGATTTACGGCCGAAACGTGCCCGTCTTTTCCAATGGTGAAACAAAAAGCATTGCCGCCGCCGTCAATGCATTTCCGTCGTATCGGGACAGGGCGGCGTTTTTGGGGCAAATAACTGCGGAAATTGACGGTAACGACGCCGCCGATCTTTTTGCCGCGGTTGCACCAAAAAATCCCGAAGTTGCCCAGGCCGCCGTCATATCGGCGGAAGATCCCGACGCGGCGACGATGATACTTGAGGGGGCGGACGCTTTGAAATCTGGGGGCGATTTCGCCCCGAAAAACAACGACGATTTGAACGAAGCGTTTTACAGGCTGATGCCGTCGGAATTTTCAAGTTTTCCGCCGTCCGTCGCCGCAAGCGTCAGAGCGGCCGCGACGGCGTATTATACGGCGGCGGCGAAAAGGGACGGCGACGCGTCAAGGATATTGTCCGAAGACAGGTTGAAAGAGGCTGTCGATAAAGTGACAGGTGGCGTTGTTGCTTATGACCGTTGGTTTTTGGGCGGTGAGGATTTCAAAACGATTGCGCCGCGCCGCCAAATGACCTCCGACGATTTCGAAGATGCCGTTGCGGCCGTTACCGACGCCGATTTATCGGGGGCGTTTTATTATAAAAACGGTGGGATAATTGAGATATCTGCCGAAAATTTTCGCGACGACGCCGTTCTTCAGTGGGTCGGGCCGAACCGTTATGTTTTAATCTTTGACGGCGCCCCCGCGATGCACGAGGACGGAAAAACGCCGTACGTCTTTTCATTTCCCGACCGCGTGTTGGAAGGGGGCGGCTGATGTTCGTTGCGCCGAAATATATTGACGGGTATTTGCGCGAAACGGCCGTAAAAGGCGCGTTTGATCCAGTAACGACGCCGAAGATTGAAAACGACGGTTTTGTCGGTCAGTTGTCTGACGCTTTCAGGTATCAGCGGTTTGCTGAAAACTCGACGTCCGAAGGCGATGCCTGGGACGCCGAACTGACGCAGGAGTTTTCAAAAATGGAAACGGTTTCTCCCGCCGAACTGTCAAAGCTGAACCGTTTGCGCCCGAATAAGGATGTGTTATCAAAAATCGGCGGTTTGTTTAATTTGGATGATCAGGCGGAATCCGATTTTTGGCACGAATACGACGCTTTGCGCCAAAACCGTCCCGAATTGCATTTGCGTTCGCGCGCCGAAATGAAAACGGCGATCCGGGAACGCGGGGCAAAGCTGCGCCGCGCTTTTGAAACGTCGGACGGTTCTTTCGCGGCGGGCGTCGGCGGGTTTATCGGTTCGGCGGCGGGTTCGCTGACGGATCCCGTTAATTTGGCTTCGATGCTTTTGACGGGGGGCTGGGCGGCGGGCGCCGTAAAAAGTTTAGGCGTCGCGGGGGCAAAACGCCTGGGCGTTATTGCGGGGACGGAATTTTTGACAGGAGCGGCAACGGAATTGCCGATACAGCTGGCATCCGCGGATTTTAAGCATTCTTTGGGAATTGAAACAAGCGGCGGCGACATTGCCGTCAATACTCTCGCAGCGGGCGTTGGCGGGGCGGCTTTGCCCGTCGCCGGGGCGGGAATGAAAAAATTGTATGGGGTGTTTCGTCGGGCCTTGCGAAAGGCGGGAAAAAACGCGCCGTTAAAAGCGCGTGCGGCTGGAATAAAAATGGACGGCGAAGCGTTTGAAACGCAAACGAGCCCTTTTCAAACGCCCGATGCGGGAAACACGCTTTATCATAAAAAACAAATTATTGATGCGGAACAAAAGATTTTGCGGGGGGATCCGTTTGACGCCGGTGTCAGACAATTACGCTATATTGACGAACCGATTGCGGACGTCATGGGGAAAAAGCCCGGATATTTACAGTTAAAATCATCCAACGTTCACCCTTCGGAAAAACATTTAAAGAATATCCGGGACGTCGGATTTTCTTCGGTTGAGGATTATTCCGATTTTGTCGCCCGAAATTTTGACGGCATTTATAAAGGGAGCAGCCCCGGGCGTTACATGTTCGCTGTTTCAAGCGAACGCTTGCAACAGTTAAACGTTCATACAAACGGCCATAGCAATACTTTGGTTGTTGAAGCGATGCTGATTAAAGACAGCGGTATCTTTGATGTTGTATCTGCATTTCCGTGTAGAATAGAATACTTGAAAAACAAAAAAAACCTGCTTTCGGAAAGGGCGCAGACCAATCAAACCGTTTCCGATTCCCCTGGCGCTTATTTCGGGCAAAAGCAGGCTTTAAATAATAATATAACATTTGACGGCAGGAATGTCCAGCCCGTCAAGGTGGACGGTTATAAGATTACGACGCAATACGACATTGTCGATTTGTCGGAATTGAAAACGTCCGATTTTCCCGATTATCCCGCAGCATTGCAACCCAGAGACAGGAGCCGCCAGGCTTCTGCGGATCAGGTCGGCGAAATGATGCGACGTTTGGATCCCGAACGTTTGGGGCGCCATACTGACGCGGATCGCGGTGCGCCGATTGTTTCTCCCGACGGCTTTGTTGAAAGCGGCAACGGCAGGACTGCGGCAATCCGTCGCGCATATGAGGAAAATCCGCAGTCTGCCGCGCGTTATCGTGCGATGGTCGAGGCCGAAGCGCGTTTGCTCGGCAAAGACGTTTCGGGAATGAAACGTCCCGTTTTGATCAGGCGTCGTTTGACGGATTTGTCCGAAGAGGAACGCAGAGCATTTGTCGTTGCGGCGAACCGTTCTTCGTCTTTGGGGTATTCCGTTGCGGAAACGGCGGTTCTTGACGCCGAAAAAATGACGGCGGATATGTTGGATTTATTGCGGGACGGAGATTTGCGTTCCGTGTCAAATTCCGATTTTGTTCGCGAATTTCGCCGTCGCGCGGTTCCCAAGGAAGATGCGGCGGGGTTTCAGAAATCCGACGGAACGCTTTCTGCGTCCGGAGAAAGGCGGATTGCTGCTGCTTTGTTTTATCGCGCGTATAACGACCGTGATCTTGCCGAAATGTTATTTGATGCGCAAAGCAATATTAAAACGATTGGTACGGCTTTACAAAAGGCAGCACCGGATGTGGCAAGATTGCGTGACGCGGTTGCCGAAGGGATAATTCCTGCGCAATATGATATTTCCGCCGATATTGTTGCCGCCGCAAATTTGGTAAGGTCGGCGCGCGATGCCGGAGAAAAAGTGGCCGACCGCATTGCGCAAACGGATATTTTCAAAGGGGCGCTTCCCGAAAATACACTTAACGTCCTTCGTCTGTTTTTTCATGACGAACATTTTTCACGCCCGGTTTCTGCGGAAAAAATAGCGGATGCATTGAAAAAATATGTTGATTCGGCGATGCGGGAACGCACTGATCAATCCGTTTTGTTTGATATGGAGAAAAAAACGCCGTCGCGGATTTTAGAAACGCAATATCGCAACGACTTGCCCGATGCGGCGGAAACTTCGACGGACGCGAAAGCGGCAACGGAGCTGACGCGTGATTTGCAAACGGAAGAAATGAAACGTTTGGACGCGGACCTTGACGCTGCGCTGCGCGATTTGCCGGACGTTCCCGATATTCGCGCCGAAATCGAAGAAGCTAAAAGCGGCGACGGTCTGATTGCCGAAGTTTCAAGCTGTATTTTCGGAGGCTGACATGCGCGAATGTATCAAAAAGAAAATAGCGGCGGGAGTTATTGACGTCGAGCGCGGACAGGAAGTCTTGGGGCTGTTGGATGAAACGGAAGAGTTTTTGAAAAGTTCGCGAGGTTCCGCCGACGGCGCCGAAGAAGCCGTTTTAAAACGTTTAGCAGATAAAGTCGTCAATGACAAACGCCGCGCCGCATTAAAAGCCAAAGCGATGACAAATGTTTTGGCGGCGGGGCGTTCAAATGAAAAAGGCTTTTTAAAAGGCGTCGAAGGCATGATTTACGCCGACGGGACGGGAAAGGTTAATTTTGAAGCCAAGCGCGACGCTTTGATTGCGCAGGCGAACGCGCAAATGGGGGAAGGATTAAAAAAATTCGAACCGACTCTGTTTGGCGGCAAAGGCAAAGATTTCGACGCGAACGCGGAGAATTTGGTCAAAGAAATTTTCGGCATTCGAACAGGCGATGCGGCGATGAGCGCGTTAGCCAAATCATGGGGCGAGGTTTCCGAATATTTGCGCGTCAGATTTAATAAGGCGGGCGGCGATATTCCGAAGCTGGACGGCTGGGGACTTCCCCAAAAGCATGACGCCCGCCGCATCCGCGAGGCCGGGGCGGATGCCTGGCGTGATTTCGTGCGCGATCGTTTGAATTGGGAAAAAATGGTCGATTTCGAAACAGGATTGCCGATGACGCCCGTAAAGCGCGAGGCGTTTTTGGCGGATGTCTATGAAACGATAACGACAAACGGTTTGAATAAATTAAATCCCGAAACGGTAAAAAGCGGACGTGGCATGTTGGCGAATGCGCATCGTGAACATCGCGTTTTGGCATTTAAGGATGCCGACGCATGGATGGAATATTGCCGCGAATTCGGCGGCAACAATCCCGTAAATGCCATGATTGACCATATCCAGAGAATGGCCGCAGATATTTCGGAAATTGAACTGTTCGGCCCTAACCCCGAGCAAATGCGGGAGATCATTTTGAATTACGCCCGCCGCGAAAACGTTTATGCGAGCAAGGAAGCGGGAATCGGCGTTGAGCGTTTCAAAAACCTGTGGGACGAAATGACGGGCGCCGTTAACGGCGGCGAAGACGGATTTATCGCGCGGCTGGGCAGTTTTACGCGCGGTTGGTTGGCGGCATCTCAGCTGGGCGGCGCGTTTTTGTCCTCAATGACCGATCCTGCGACGGCGTCGGTCGTTGCTGCTTTTAACGGTATGGGCGTTCATAAATATTTGGGGCGTTTTGCCAAAATGATTTTTTCATCGAAGGACAGGGGAGCTGCGGTTCGTTTGGGGTTGATTGCCGACGGTATGTCGCGCGTTATGCAACAGTCGTACCGGTACACGGGCGAACGTTTTGATGCGACGTTGGGGCAACGTTTGAATCGTGCTGTGATGCGCGCATCCTTTTTGGATGCATGGACAAAGGCAAACCAATTTGCATTTCAAATGGAATTGAGCGCGGCTTTGGCTAAAGAAGCGGGAAAAGATCCGTCACGGATAAAAGGCGGTATCGGTGCAATATTGCGGCGTTACGGTTTTACGAATGACGAATGGGGGCGGATCGGGCAAATCGGCGTGACGGACGTTGACGGACAACGGTTTCTATCGTTGGCGGAGGTGTACCGTAACGATGTCCGGCTGGGCGAAAAGTTGCAAAATATGTTTTTAACTGAACGCGATGCCGCCGTTATCGGGTCGAATTTAAGGACTGCCGCCGTCATGCACATGGGAACGAAAGCGGGAACATGGCAAGGGCAGGTTATGCGGACGATATTTATGTACAAATCGTTTCCTCTGACTTTTATGATGACGCATTTTCGGCGCACAATGATGCGGGAAACCGTCGGCGGTCGCGTCGGATACGCCCTTTCGATGTTTACGGCGATGACGGCTTTCGGTTATGTCGCTATGTCGGCCAAAGATATGGCGCGGGGCAAAGAACCCCTTCCTTTGTCTTCGCGTTCTCTTCTTCGCGCCGCGGCACAGGGCGGCGGCGCAGGGATTTTAGGCGATTTTTTATTTTCCGACGCCAACAGATTCAACGGCGGTTTCGGGGCGACCTTGGGCGGTCCGGTCGCGGGATTCGCCGAAGAGATTATCCGTCTGACGCTGGGAAATGTTCAGGAAGCGGCTAAAGGCGAAAAAACAGATTTTTTGCCCGAGGTCGTTGATTTATTGGGGCGCTACGTGCCGGGATCGTCGATATGGTATTCCCGTTTAGCGTTCGAGCGGCTTTTTTTGAATCAGATGCAAAAAATAACGGATCCCGATGCCGAACGGTATTTCCGCAAATTGGAACACCGAGCGCGCAAAGAATACGGACAAGAATATTGGTGGCGGCCCGGAAGGCTTTTGCCCGAATGAAGTAACGGAGAAAACGCATGGAAAAATTGGTAATTAACGACGTAACGCCCCGAGTGCAGTACGAAGCCAATGGCGAAACGACGAAGTTTTCTTTCACTTTTGCTATTTTTGACGCATCGGATCTACAGGTGTGGCTGAACGAGCAGTTGCAGGATACGGGATACGGCGTTTCTTTGTCCGATATGCAGGGCGGCAGCGTTACGTTTATGACGCCGCCGACGGCGGGGACAACGGTAACTCTTGTTAGAAATATGGCTTATAACCAGGAAGCTGATTTTACTCAATCGGGCTATTTGCGCCGCGATGTGCTTCAGGACGAATTCAGCCGCGTTTTCGCGATGATGCAGCAGCTTGCCGAAAACGTTTCACGTAGCGTTACCGTTTCCGTTTGGTCCGATGCCGATCCGCGGGAGATTATTTCTCAAGTGGAATATCTGTATGCGGATAAGGAGAATATAGACGCTGTCGCATCCGTTGTTCCCGAGATCGGAACGATTGCCGATAATATAGACGACGTTAAAACGACGGCTGAAAATATCGCATCAATTCTTGATGCTCCGAATCAGGCATTAGCCTCGGCGACATCGGCACAAGCATCGGCAGGAAGCGCTGCTTTGGCGGCGGCAAGTGCGTCGGAATGTGCCGAAAGAATCGCCGATTTTGAAGCAAACGGCAGTGCCGTCGTGTCAACGGATATGCGGTATTTTAACGTCGTGACTGCGGCGGAATATGCCGCGTTGCCCGCCGAAAAGAAAACGGCGGCGTATTTTTATATCGTAATACCGGGGTAAGCCCATGGCAGAACTTGTGAAAGAAAACATACAAGGCGCGTTTCTTGGCGAAACACCAGTCATTGCGCTGTATCACGGAGACGTGCAAATTTGGGCGGCGGCGACATCGGCAGTTTTTACGTCGTCGGGTAATTTTTCCGTCCCCCTTGGGATTGCATGGCTAAAGGTCAGGGTTGTCGGCGCGGGCGGCGGTCACGGCGGTGGGGCATATCTTAATGGTATTGCTTTCGGCGGGGGCGGAGGCGGCGCGGGCGGTTATGCCGAATCAACGTTCACCGGTGATGATCTTGCCGCGCTTATCGGGCAGACGGTTGCCGTTGTCGTCGGCGCGGCGGGGCCTGACGGCGGGTATATGGGTAACGGCAAGGCAGGCGGCACGTCGTCGTTTGCGAACGGAACGGCGCAACAGGTCATCGGTTACGGCGGGGGCGGAGGCGGTTCGGGACAAGGAAGCGGCCCCGGCGGCGGGTATGTCGGGCAAACGGGCGCGAACGGCGCTTCGGGAGGTAGCGGCGGCGTCGCGTCGTCGGGCGCGAATGCTCCGGGGCATGTGATTGAAGGTTACGGAACATACGGCGGCGGAGGCGGAGGCGTCGGAATAGTCATTATTGAATGGGGGTATTCATGAGGTATGCGGTTATCAGCGGAGGCATTGTCGTCAACACCATCGAGTGGGACGGCAAAGAGATGATTAAGGGGCTGGAAGGGGCGGATTTTATCCGCTCCGATACGGCGGAAATCGGGGATTCTTATGCGGCGGGGGCGTTCGTCAAACCGCCGTCCGACGACGACGGTACGGACAAGTCGTATTTGTAACGGCACAAGAGGGGGGGGGGATTGCTGTGGATTGGGATACGCTGATTAAATTGGTTGAGATCGTCGTTGTTCCGCTGATTGCTTTTTTGTGGCGGGAAATTCAAGCCGTTCGGGGCGGTTTGGACAGGCTTGAAAGAGAATTTAGAGATCACAAAGTACATGTCGCCCAGACGTATGCGACGGCATCGGCGCTATTGCGGCTTGAGGGGAAAATAGACGAGCTGAAGGATTTGTTGCTAAGGGGGAGAATTGAAGAATGACTAAAAGTTATTTTGCAGAATCAGAAATGGCATGTCCGTGTTGCGGGCGAGCGGATATGAATCGGGATTTTATGGGGAAATTGAACGCTTTGCGTGAGGCGTGCGGTTTTCCTTTGAATATCAACAGCGGGTATCGGTGTCCGGATCACAACGCCAAAATCGGATCGAAAGTGAATTCGGCGCACGTACAAGGGCGTGCCGCAGATATTGCCTGTACGGATTCGCATAAACGCTTTGTCATTATCAGCGAAGCGATTGAATTGGGTTTTAATCGGATCGGCGTCGGGGACAGCTTTATTCACATCGACGATTCCGACGAGCTGCCTCAAGGCGTTATTTGGGGCTACTAATAACAAAGGAGAAAAAAAATGAAAAATTTTTTAGTCCAATTATGGTCGGTCTTGAAGCCGCAGGCGGGAAAAATAGTTTCCTTTGTCGCGGGGGCGCTCTGTTCTGCTTTTGGGGTTGCTTTGTCGCCGGAAGTGGCGCAAAAGCTAACAGAATTCGTTAATGCACTGCTTAGTTCGGGGGCGATATGAGCGAAGAAAAAGAAATCAAACTTTCGGATTCGGAACGCCAACCGTGCGAAGTATGGACGCGCGTTATGGGGTATTTTCGCCCGGTATCCGAATTTAATATCGGCAAAAAAGCCGAATATGCCGAACGCATCTGTTTTTCTGAAAATAAGGCAGTATGTTCCATTTTGGAACATACTCGGGCTGTCAGCAATGCTTGACCGCCTTTTTGCTATATTGCGGCAGGGGCTGTTGACGCTCCTGTCGCTTATGACGGTTTATTTTGCAGGCAAAAAGGATGGAGAATATGAAAGGGAGAAAGAACGCGCCGACGGTCTGTCAGCTGCTCACAAAGCGCGGGAAACTTTACGCGATCCTGATGTTGTTGAGCGGTTGCACGACAGGTTTAAACGGTAGTTTTTGCGAGATTTATGAGCCGGTTTATCCGGATTACAAACACGATACGCTCAATACCGTCTTACAGATCGACAGAAATAACGTCGTCTTTATGGATTTGTGCAATTAAAAAACGGGGCGTTTTCGCCCCGTTTCTGATTAGATGATTTCGGCGGGAATTAACGTGCATCGCTGATGGTCGCGCCCGATGCGGATGACGGGGCCCGTCAGCGCGCCGACAATGCCGCGAAGGGCGCGGCGGTATCCCCCGAACGCGAACGCCGTCGATCGGAACAATTTATCCAAAAACGGATGTCTGTTCGAAACCGCCAGATATTTCCGTCCGTCAAGATAAAAGAACCGCATCCCGCAACGCTTCAACGCTTCGTCATCGTTTTGACGCACCAAATCGCGGACAGTGCTTCCGTCCGATACGGCGGCATCCGTTAAAATTGCCAAACAGCGGCGCCCCGTTTCTTCGGCAGAGGTTTTCGGCGCGCAATCGGGCGTCTCAATACCGATTTTCGGCAACGGAGAACGCGTCCACATTTCCCGTGCGGCATTCCGACCGTATAATAACCGCGTCTCACGTATCATTTTCAGCCATTGAGACGTTGAACGGTCGGGCAAAACGTCCGTACGATCCGCGCCGTCGTCTTCGCCGTCATCGGCGGGAAGTTCGTAACGCCCCGTTTTGCGGATCGACGGCAATACCTCGCCCGTCACCCACTTGCGAAAACGGTAAGGTACCGTCCCCTTTTTAATCGCGTCGCGGCAACGCAGGATTAAAATATATAATCCGCTTTCGCTGATGATATTTGTTTCTCCTCCGCCGCCGTTGTAACACCGCCCTAAGTTAAACTTAGCCCGCTCGTCATCATCAAGGCTTTCCAGCGCCACTGTCGGATTTGTCAGCTCTAATACTCTGCACACATCGGCGGCGACGAACCACGGTTCCCCGTCCTTTTCAATGACGCGAACGGGATTTTCGTCAAAATCAAACGTTTGTACGGCGGTCATTAAGAATCTCCTCCCGCATTTTTTCAAGGATTTCTATCGCGGCGCTTACCCCGGCCAAACGCATTTTGTCGCGAATGTCAAACTGTTGTTCCGGCGTTAATAAATGAAACGCTTCAATAAACGTTTCAGCGGATTCTGTGATTTTTGTCATGATTTATGTTCTTTCTTAGTAACCGCCTTGATTGAGAAGGCGGGGGACTCACTAAAAGCCGAACATAAAGGCTTTGGCCGGTATTCGATATATTTCCAGCTCTCATCCCCCAAAAAGGCATAAAAAAGGCCGCAGACTGACGGGGCGGAAAGCCGTATGTTCAACTTTTTAGATTTTCAGCATATCGCGTTTCTTGCGCATATGTAAAGTTTTTTTTAAGGAGATTTAGGCGAACGAAACGCTTCAATAAACGTTTCAGCGGATTCTGTGATTTTTGTCATGATTTACTGCCCTTTTCTTACAAAGGTTTCCTGCATCCGGCAGGTGTCGGGAGGTTAAGAACGTGGCAATAACACGTGGGCTTATTCAATATATTCGCCGCCCTCCCGACATATATTTCGGGCATAAAAAAGGCGTGCTGACGGGACGTTGACCGTATTGCTTGAGTTCTTAACCTCATTCATTACGCTATCAAACCGCGGATTCCGTGTCAAGCGGTAGATTTGTTTGAAAAAAATCTGATAATATCTGATTTTGACTAATTTTTTTTATTAACACATTGAAAATAAAAAGAATTAGTCTGACTCTTAATCAGCGGGTCCAGAGTTCGAGCCTCTGTTCGCCCACCATGAAAACCCTTGTATTCCCATGGATACAAGGGTTTTGTGTTTTTGGAGTTAGTCGATTTTAGTCGCGCATCTGACTTCTTTTTTGACTAACGTCTAACGCGTAAAGACTAACGCATAAAAATAATGGGAAAAGTTTGATTTTTTAATGTGTTCGCCAATCCGCTTTTTTTGTTATGATCTTTACGAAAAAATAAAGGGCGGTGTCATTCGAGGTGCCGCCCTTATTGTATAAATGTTGTTTTTTTTTATATTCGGTTAATTATTGTTTTTCCTGTATATCCCTTCTCCCATATAAACCAGGCGTAACAGGTAGGACTTGCTGAAACTAAGGAAAAATCTCCGTTTTTGGCACATTTGATGCGACGGCGGCAAACATGGATACGGGAAGACGGATATATATTGAATAACTCGTCGCGCTTTTCAGATTCCATAAATGTCAATTTAAGGAATAAGCAGAGTTTTCGTCCCGGAAGAAGAATATCCATGCCTCGGCGGATAAATTCCTCCGCCAGTTTAAAGGGTGGGTTTGTCACAATATCAATCGGGCAGAACCGAGCATCCGTATCAATCGTTTCGTCCATCAGGGCAAAACGCGGCGGATCCGCTAAAAAGTCGTGCCTGATAAAAGACGGATAACCTCGTTCGATGATGTCCGAAGCAATAACGGCATGACCGAGTTCTTTGAACCGTTCCGCAAGATGCCCGGCGCCGCAAGCGCATTCCCAAATGCAAGATGTCAGGGATTCTGCTTTAACAAGAAGATCGGCGGCGACGGGTTCCGTAGCATAGAAATCGTTTTCTTCCCGTTCGCCTGCGCGCCGACCGCCCAAGGCTATGATTGAGTGGCTTTTTGTTGTCATTTGATGGAATCCGTTTCTGATTAGATGATTTCGGCGGGAATTAACGTGCATCGCTGATGGTCGCGCCCGATGCGGATGACGGGGCCCGTCAGCGCGCCGACAATGCCGCGAAGGGCGCGGCGGTATCCCCCGAACGCGAACGCCGTCGATCGGAACAATTTATCCAAAAACGGATGTCTGTTCGAAACCGCCAGATATTTCCGTCCGTCAAGATAAAAGAACCGCATCCCGCAACGCTTCAACGCTTCGTCATCGTTTTGACGCACCAAATCGCGGACAGTGCTTCCGTCCGATACGGCGGCATCCGTTAAAATTGCCAAACAGCGGCGCCCCGTTTCTTCGGCAGAGGTTTTCGGCGCGCAATCGGGCGTCTCAATACCGATTTTCGGCAACGGAGAACGCGTCCACATTTCCCGTGCGGCATTCCGACCGTATAATAACCGCGTCTCACGTATCATTTTCAGCCATTGAGACGTTGAACGGTCGGGCAAAACGTCCGTACGATCCGCGCCGTCGTCTTCGCCGTCATCGGCGGGAAGTTCGTAACGCCCCGTTTTGCGGATCGACGGCAATACCTCGCCCGTCACCCACTTGCGAAAACGGTAAGGTACCGTCCCCTTTTTAATCGCGTCGCGGCAACGCAGGATTAAAATATATAATCCGCTTTCGCTGATGATATTTGTTTCTCCTCCGCCGCCGTTGTAACACCGCCCTAAGTTAAACTTAGCCCGCTCGTCATCATCAAGGCTTTCCAGCGCCACTGTCGGATTTGTCAGCTCTAATACTCTGCACACATCGGCGGCGACGAACCACGGTTCCCCGTCCTTTTCAATGACGCGAACGGGATTTTCGTCAAAATCAAACGTTTGTACGGCGGTTATCATTTGTTTTCCCCCTTCATCATCTGTTCCATCATATACATGACAAAATCCGTTCCTTCTTGTTTTGCAAATGCCAAGAGAATTTCTTCCGTTTCGGAAGGGCTCCGGTCTTCGTCAGGAACGTACGGGGTGAACTTTTTAACGGGTTTATTGAATTTTTTGCACGCCGCAACATACGCGGCATAAGCGGCGCCGTAAGCGTCGGCAGATTTGAGTGTCATTTTAAAAGCTCCTTGTTCAAAGCGTTTCAGAACGCCGACTAAGGAGCTTTTGAGACCCGATAGGCGGCGGGGGCTCAAAACGCTGAACAAGAAGCGCGGAGTTATTACCCGAAGGCTATTCCTCGCACCCCCGCCATTAAAAACGGGCATAAAAAGACCGCAATGTCTGACGGGTGCGGCGACCGCTTGTTCAATGTGGTTTTGAGCCACGTTGAAAGCATAGCCGTATTGCCGAGTCCCCGTCAAGAAAAAAAGCGTCATAATTCCTCCTTTAGTTCGCCGATGACTTTAATTAACATCTCGTTTATCCGCGTCGCCGGATACGGGGAGTTTCGAAGTTTTGGTTGTTTCGGGGCGAGATACAAACATGCTAACTGCCACAAGTATCAACATTCTGGCCTTTTGATCCTTCTCTAATGCAGATAAAAGGAGCTGTATAATTTGTCTTCCTCTTCCGTTAATGTGGATAAAAAATTTTTCGCCCATGTCTGTGAGTTCGAAACATACTTTTTCTTCGTCTTTTTCCATCTTTATCTCCTTTTAGATCAGCGCGGCCGTTGCGACGGCGGCAGTTAAAAATACGCGCGTCAGAGTACGGCGCAGGCGAAGACGGCGGATCCGCCGAGGCGTCAGAGGGCGGATCAGCGTGAAGGCGGGCACATAACATTCATTCGTTTGCATCGTCGGCCGTCCCGTTGATGTTTGTTTCCGTCTCTTTAACCAGGTTATAGACGGCGTTTTTGAGATTTTGCGGCAATGCGTTAAAGCGTTGTATCAGGCGAATTTGTTGCGTTGTCGGACATTCGCGTTCTTTTTGCGGCGCATCTGCAAGTGCGCGGGGCGATGTATTGTCAGCCGAGACGTCAATTTCTTCAAAGAAATAATTCGGGTCGGTTTGCAGAACTTTGGCGACATCATACAAGCGAGATGCAGAAACGCGATTTGTTCCTTTTTCGTATTTCTGAACCTGCTGAAACGTCGTGCCTATTTCTTCAGCCAGCTCTTTTTGTGACATTCCCTGAACCAGGCGGCGCATTTTAATGCGGTGTCCGACGTGAACGTCTATCGGATTCGGGGCGCCGTCGGCCATACGACCGCGGCAGTGATGCTTTATCATTTTCATCTCCTTTTTTTTTGCTAATTAACGGCTTCCAGTTTACTGATGGCGGAAGCAGCCATTTTCCGCGTGCGCGGAAGGTATGTTTCAATAATCTTCATGCACTGATCCACTTTGTGACCAGTAACGGCCGTAATCTCGGGGATCGTCGCACGCCCTTCCGCCATGCGGACAACGCATGTGCGCCGCAGATCAATGAATTGAAGATTAGTAAAATCTATTTCTGGGAAATCACGCGCGGCTCTGTCCCTAAGATCGGCAAAGGCGTGAATGAATGCGTATGACGTCCAGCGTTTGCCTGTCGTTTCGTTAACAACCAACGGCGCGTTCGGCGACAGGTCAATTACGTTTGCCGTCTTGCGTGTTTCAGCCAAAGCGGCGCAAACGGCGGCAGCGCACGGAATTTCCAGATATGCTCCCGTTTTTGATTGGGTCAGGTGAATTTCTTTGCCGCCGGGAACGTTGATAAGGTTTTGGTTCGTTAGAGCCAAGACGTCCCCCTGTCTTTGCCCCGCATATAAAGACAGAATAAAGGCCAGCTTGACGGACGGACGCCCGTATTTATCACAAGTCGCGCAAAAGGCTTTTTCCGCCTCTTTGCTCCAGACGGAACGTCGAGGCGGAACGGTGAGCATCTTGATACGCGCTACGGGGTTGGATGTTATGTATTCACAGTCAACCGCGTAATTCATAACCAGACGAAACGCTCTGAACATGGCGTTCGCAGCCGTCGCATGCGCTTTTGCCGCGGTGTTGTAGAGGGCTATCGCATCTTGGCGGCGAATTAAGGCGACAGGAACGTCGCCGAAAATTTTGAGAGGGATTTTTAGCGCCGAAATGTAGCCGTTTTGTGTCCTTTTTCTTAACTTTTGCCAATAGGTCGTTGTTTTGTATTCGTCAAAAAGAGCCGCAAAGGTCCCCGCCCGTTTGACGACCGGGCGGAGATCGTTCATCTTCGGCGTGTTTTTAAAATCCGCCAAAATTTCATTCAGCCGGTTTGCCTGTTTAACCGCATCAGAAAAAACACAGCCTAATGCAGTCAGGTTAAATCCCAGAGCTTTCACTCCGCGCGAGGGTTGCCAGTAATAGCGTTCCGTGCCGTCAGTAGAACGGCGAACCGTCATAAATTGGGGAAATTTTCTTTTACGCATGTTTTTTCTCCTTTGTCTGTGCAAAGGGGAAGAGTTCTGCCATGCGCGCGGAAACGTCATATTCTACCCGCGCCGCTTCAGACGGGTCAATACACGAAGGAGCGGAAATGCCGGCAATACGATCGAACCAGCGGTCAATCAAAGCTTCGTCCCATACATTGCCGACGGCTGACAGAGGAGGAGGAAAGCCTTCTTCACTGATCAGGCGGGTTTTGTTCGCCTTGAACCAGCTCAGGGATCGTCCGAGTTTGGCGGCGACGATATCGGCGGAAATTAAACAGCGCATCTGATACCCCTTCGTTCTCTTTTTGAGTTACTTTTTATAAGATATACAAATTGTATGCTATTATGTCAATACAATTTGTATTCTTTTCTGAAGGAGAAAAAAAATCCCCTGCGTACGGGGGGAGCTTTGATTTTAGCATGGTCGTTTTTTATATTCGGTCTTTTGCGGCCCAAAAAACAAATACGATGTTTTTTACTAAGTTTTTGACGCGTATATAACAGGAGAAAGGAGATGGAATTTTAAAAATTTGGGCAATATCCTTTAAGATCTGAAAATGCAAATGCTGCGATCAATCCGGGGATGATCCAAGATAAAATTATTACAAAAATATGTTTTTTCCCCTCGATTTTTTTAAATTTATTTTCAATTAAAACGCCGGCAAGAGACGGCGGGAGTATGGAAAAATACCCGTAAGCTCGATAAAGGGCACAATCAATAGTGTTATGAAATATTTCATATATAAAAGGAATATAAAAAACACAGAATAGCCAGACGGAACAAAACTTTTTATCATTAAAAGCAACACGGTAAAATAAAACGGGTATAATAATGAAATATGTAAAGGCATATATGTATATAAAAGGCTTCATTATGTAACCCGTATTTTTTTTATAAATAGGGATGCTTTATAATTTTTGCTTTGTGCGTTTTTAAGGTCTTTTCTTCCCTGCCGCTCATCGGAAATTGAGGGTTGACGGGTTCCATGTAGCAATTAGATTTGTTCTTGCTTTCGTCATATTCGCATGTCCAAACATGGTGCTGATAGGCATTCTTTGTTTGAAGCTCTTTGTCTATTAGGGGAAGAGCATCATTCATTATATTCAAAAAATCCTCATCAGAGTTAATATATATATGCCCGCTAATCTTGGGGGTTTTGCTTTTGGGGTCGTACAGGTCAAAATCTATATATTTACCGACAACAATATTTTGTGTTTGCGCGCTCGCTACAGATTCATACGCAAAAGCCGTCGTTTGCGATATAGTATCTGTTCCTAAGGATATGGATAGTGTATATTCGGCTTGCTTTAACGGTACGCGCTTCCAGCCGCGCGTTTCCATCTTTTTTAAGATTTCGTCGGTCAAGTATTTTTCGTAATAATAATCCCGATCCGCGGACACGACGGCGGCAATTGTTCCCGCAATGACGGGTTGTTCGCTGTGCGTAGAAACTTCGTAATTCCTGAAATGGGTGGAAGAGCATGCGCAAAGTGCTGAAATTGAAAGTGCAAGAAAGGTTTTTTTAATCATCTGTTTTATTCCTTATTTTGAGCATCAGCTTAAAGCAACACCTGTTTTTGTTCCGTCGTCAATTCGGATAAAGGCAGGGGAGTTTCCCTGTCCGTAGTTTCTTGTGGCTTCTCCCGTTTTTCGGGAAACTTTAGTATATTGCACTCCATTTTTAAAGAATGCAATACGGTTTATTAAAATTGAATTAACCCTTAATTACTTAACTATAAATTGTATCTATGAGCCCGAGGCAGTTTTCTTTCCGTCAGAGTTTAATGCCACCATGTCTTTCGCAAGTTTTAAAATGGTTTCCTGATGCTCGGGCGGCAGAGCGTTATAGAGGTTAATCAGAGCCATGTCTTGCGGCGTCAGAGCAGGGGCTTCGCCCAGCAGTTCTGCCTTCGTGCACCCAAGCGCTTCGGATAGGCGTTTCAACCAGCTGTCCGTTAAACGTCGTTCCCCTTTCTGCAATTTTTCGATCTGATCTTTAGATGTTCCGATCATTTCTGCCAGTTTGTAGGCAGAAATGCCTTTCATCATTCGAATTTCGCGAATGCAGTTGGGATATTTTTTTTCTTCGGCTTTCATAAAAATAAACATATCTTTTCCGTCTGTTTTTGCGAAGAATACAAAATGTATTTTAAAAGGCGTTGATTTTATGGTATGCAGTTTGTATTCTATTTCGAGGAGGGGGAAATGGATTTACGCTCATTCCTATTCAAAAATGCTTTGTCTTCTGAGGTATTCGCCCAAAAAATCGGAATATCTGTAGGTGCCGTTAACCATTATATTAACGGTCGGCGAATTCCCGCAGCAAAAGTTATGCGTAAAATCGCCGAAGTGACACGCGGCGCCGTGACGCCGAACGATTTCTATTTCTCAACGGCAGCGGAACGATGTCCGCCGCCGTCCGCCGAAGAGGGGGATTCGCATGTTTGACCTTTTCGGCTTTGAAATCAAAGAACCGCCCGAACAATTATCTCTTCCCCTGACGTTCCGCGCCAGGCTGTCCTGCGCTCCCGATCTCTGTTTGGAAGTATGGAACAGCCTGGGGGGAATAAAAATGGGGCAAGTTACTGAAACAATCCAAGTCGGACAACGTTGGGCAACGGCGCTGAAAAAACGTTTCCCTGAACGTTGCCGCGCAAAGTATATTGCCAAAGCTTTTTCTGTCGAAGTCAAAACGGCAGAAACATGGCTGGCGGGAGGAGCACCGCAGGCCAAGCATTTTTGCACGGCTTGGCGCCTGTTCGGCGCGCCAGTCATTGCCGAAGTGATCGCGCCGGATTCCGATTTTTCGCACTGGGCGCAAGCCGATGCCGCCGTGGCGGAAATTGAGCAAAAAATCGCGCTGATTAACGAAAAGCTCGTCTTTTTGAGGCGGTCGGGAGGCGGTTCATGAACTTTTTTGACCGCTGCTTGGTTCGTTTGGCTTCCCTGTTGTCGCGTTGCGCCAGCGCGTTGGTCAATTTCGTTCGCTTGCGCGCCGTAGTGCGCGGGCTGAAAGAGCGGGCGAAAAAATGACGTACAAATATACGCTGCCGCAAATTGCCGCGTTGTTGGCCGACAGGATGGACGCCCTGATCGGGGAATTGGGGCTCGCAGGGACGGGTCATTTGGAAAAAGACGAATGGGTCTGCCTCAATCCGACAAGGGCAGATCGTCATACGGGATCGTTCCGTATTCGTGTCAGAGGTCCAAAACGCGGAAGTTGGCGCGAATATGCCGGAGACGTTCACGGTGATGCATTGGAGTTAATCGCTTATGTTTCAGGGGTTGGAAAAGCCGAAGCCGTACGGCGCGCCCGCGCTTTTTTGGGGCTTGACGGCGCCTCCGCGCCTCCCCCGCCCGTGGTTTTCAAAAAGAAACGCGAAGATTTCGCGGATTCAGCACATGATTTCGAAGCGTTTTGGGCCGACAAAGAAAACGATAAATATCGGCTGTTGGCGCAGGCGTTGTTCCTTCGCGGAGAAAAAGGGTCTCTACGCGGCACGCCAGTCGACGGATATTTAAACGGACGAGGCATTAACCTCGCTCTTTTGGGAAAAAGTCCCGGCGCAATCAGGTACGCTCAACGCCTGAAATATAAAAATGACGTTACCGGGGAAGAAATGTATCTGCCGGCCATGATCGGGCTGATACAGGGACCAGACGGTCGTCCCAGATGCGTACATAGGACATATCTGGCAAACGTCGGAGGAAATTGGGTCAAAAACCCGGATATCCCGCGCGCTAAAAAAGTCAGCGGCCCGTACGGCGGCGGATTTATTCCAATTTGGCGCGGCGCATCAAACGTGCCGTTTGCAAAAATCGAAAAACCGGAACGCGTCTATGTGACAGAGGGGATCGAAGACGCTCTTTCCGTTGCTTTGGCCGTGCCGGAATACCGCGTCATAAGCGCCGTTTCCGTCGGGAACGTTAAAAATATCCTCTTCCCCGCTGCCGTGCGGGAGATCGTCGTCGTGGCTGACAATGATGCGTTCGGATCACCAGCAGAACGACAGGTCGAAAAAACGGTCGAAGCTTTGGAAGCACGAGGGCATGCCGTCTTTATCGCGCGTTCCAAGGTCGGAAAAGATTTTAATGATTGGTTGAAAAAAGGACAAAACAAATGACAAATGACATGCGGCAAACGTTGATCAATGCCGATCCCGCCGTGCCAAAATTTGAAGACGAATACACTCCGACGCAAAAAGACTTGAAAAGCTTCGGAATTTTATCATTTGAAAAACAGCAAAAAATATGCCCGGTCAAAGCCGTCGGTATGATGGACGACGTGTTTCTGTACATAGACGGCGCTACCCAGTTCCGGCGAGTGAAGGCAAATGAGCATTCAATTAACGGTATCCGCGCTTTGTTCGTGCCTTTCGACGAGATGTTGCCGTCTTTATTTCCGCGTTATGACAAGAAAGGTATCGTTGTCGGTTGGAAGGCTGATGATGCCGCAGCTTTTCTCATGCGTGCATGCGGACAGAAGGGAATTTTCGATCCGGCATATAAAGAACGCGGCGTCGGATGTTGGCGAGACAAAAAAGGAGGGCTCGTTTTCCATTGCGGCAACCGCGTCCTCGTTTGTCGTCGGGACGGCGGGGAGCATTGGTTCAAACCAGGGGAAATCGAAGGATACATATATCCCGGCGCGACGGCGGTTCCGGCTCCTTCGGAGAACGGAGCAGAGGAAAAAGGCGCCTCCGAGTATTTGCGGAACCTGTTGAGCCAGTGGAATTTCATAATAGGTTCCGATTTAGGCGCCTTCCTGCTGACCGGTTGGATCGGTGCCGCGATGATCGGTGGCGCTCTGCCTTGGCGCCCGATGGTTTGGATTACTGGAAAAAAGGGAGCCGGAAAATCAACGCTGCAGTCCGTCATTCGTTCGGTCTTCGGCGACGGAGGTATCGTCAAGGCCGCCGAAGCGACCGAGGCGGGAATCAGGCAGCAGCTTAAATCGTCAACACTGCCTGTTGCGTTAGACGAAAACGAAGCCGACGAAGATAATACTAAAAATAAAAAAATGATTGCGCTTGCCCGGATCGCCGCTAGCGGCGACGTGTCTTTACGAGGCGGAGAAAATCACAAAGGAAAAATATTTGAACTGCGAAGCGCGTTCTTATTCTCGTCTATTTTGGTTCCTCCTCTCGAGGGGGCGGATATTGACCGAATTCTGATTCTGGATATCGGAAAAAGCTGCGGAAAAGCTCCGATGCTGGACGATAGGCGTTTGGGCGAAATCGGGCGCAGTCTGCGTCGAAAGATGATACTCGGCTGGTCGCGCTTCGACGATGTTTTCGCCGAAGCCAGAGAGCATTTGTTCGACGCAGGTGTCGAGGAAAACCGTATGCTTGACCAGTTCGGCGTTTTGATCGCCTGCGCCCTACTGTTGTTGCATAACGCATCCGAACCGATACCGTGGGAAGCACCTGAATATCAAAATATGCTCTTCCGCATTGCCAAGCACGCTAAATCAGTCAAGTCGGAAAACGAAGAAGAAGCGGAAAGTTGTTTCAATTATATGATGACATCAACGGTCGAAACATGGCGCGGCGGACAAAGGCAGATGGTGGCCGAATTGATTGAAGCCGTTCGCAAAAATGAGACTGACATTGAGGCCGATGAGATCCTGCAGCGCAACGGTATCCGCGTCTTTCGCCGTCGCGTCAACGGGAATAATGTTCCTTTCCTGTTTATTGCTAACCGACATAAAGCTCTTAACGGAATATTCGAAGGCACAAAATGGAACGGTCGAGGCTCAACAAAAGGCGGTTGGGTCGGGGCTCTGCGACAGGGAGAGCATTCCTTTGTATCGGAGGTCGTTCACTGCGGCGGTGTTAAACTGCGCGGTACGGTTTTCGCGCTTGCTGATTTATTACCCCAGGGAGACGATACATGACTTTTTCCCACGCCCGTTTTGGCAAAAAGTTTCGCAAACCCGATAGAAAACGTTACCGTTCCTGTTCGCGTTACCGTTCCCGTTACCTGATACGGCGCGTAACTCCGCCGATATTGCGATTGTGTAACGATGTAACGCTCTTTTATGCGTCCTCTTATGTGTGCGCGGGCGCGGGTGTTATGTTCGCCGACCGTTACAGCGTTACACCGTTACATTTTTTCTTTTTTCTTAATAAAAACAGAAAGATAAAGGGCTTTTCCAAAGAACGCTCGGCAGAACGGTGTAACGCTTTTTCAAAATCAATAAAATAATGGGGTTTTAATGGGAGAAAAAAGCGGAATCAAAACTGTGCTGAATGAGTTGGCGGCCGAAGGTGCTTTAACGCCTCCGGAAGAACAGGGATGTCTGTTTGACGGTACGCCAGAGGCTATAAACGGCGAAAAAGAGAACCTTTCCGCATCCGTTCCCGCGAAAAGAGGCAAAGGACGGCCTCTCGGAGCCAAAAACAAAAAAACAGCAGAGGTCCGGGAATGGTTAATCGGACGCTACGGTTCGCCTCTGGCGGCTCTCGCTAAGCGCGCTTACGGTAATACGCGGGACATTGCCCGGGAGCTTGGTGCCGATCCTTTCGAAGTATGGAAAGAACAGGGCAAATTGCTTATCGGTCTTCTGCCTTTCGTCCACGAAAAAATGACGCCAGACGTTCAACAGGCCGTCCTGATGAAGTTGTCGATTAGCGGCGTAACCTTCGGCGGCGAAGGCGGTTCGGGCGATGCTTCCGAAAGGAAGGAAACATCAGATAAAGGCGTGATAAAAACGGCGGAATTCCGCGAAATTTTCAAAGAGGATAATAACGATGACTAACGCGCGAAGACTAACGCTACATAAAAAAGTAAAGAAAACTGCCGATTTTAATGACTGTTCCCATCTGTCTGAAGGTCAGATGCGCGTCCGTTCATTTGAGAAGGGGAGGGGCATTTTTTTTCGCGCCGCCGTCGGCACCCGTACCACCCCCCCGCCGCCTGTTGATTTTTTCCTACACCCCTCGCCAAGAAAATCTTCGGTCTTTCAAAAAAGGTCATTCCTTTGTCTGAAAAGGGTTCAGTTTTCAAAGAGCATTTTTTTCAAAGGTATCGTTTCGAAAAAAAATGGCTCGATTTTAGATTTGACGACTGGGGAACGGGGAATGCGCTGCGTTTTTTTATTTTTGATAACCGGGGAACGGGGGTATGCGCGATGAATGAAGTGATAAGACAAGTTCGTCCGTCCGGTCTGGTTGCAATGAAATACTTCACTTGTAACAGTCCGTATCAGTGCCTGATGGGGCCTGTTGGATCCGGCAAATCGACAACAAACATCATGAAAATTTTGGCTTTATCGGCCTGTCAGAATATTGATCCGACCGATAACGTCCGTCGTTCTCGCTGGGCTATAATTCGCAATACGAAACCGCAGTTGAAACAGACAACAATTAAAACGTGGAATGATTATGTTCCGCGTTCTTACGGGCGTTTTGTCGATAATAATTCGCAGTTGTCGCATGAGATAGCCTTTGAAGGGGACGACGGCGTCAAGATCGAAATTGAAATCCTCTTTTTGTCATTAGATAAGGAAGAAGACGTTCAGAAACTGCTTTCTTTGGAGCTGACGGGCGCATTTATCAATGAAGCCCGTGAAATACCCGAAGGATTGATTTCGTCTCTGTTCGGCAGAACGGGGCGTTATCCGTCCAAGGCGCGGGGCGGTTGTTTTTGGCACGGCATATTGATGGATACGAATCCGCCCGACACGGAAAACTGGATATACAAAAAATTTGTTGAGTTTCCTTCCGAAGGGTGGCGTTTGTTCCGACAACCTTCGGGGCTTTCGGCGGACGCGGAAAACGTCGAAAATTTGATTGACGGTTATTATCAGGGTTTGTGCAGTGGAGCCTCTCAAGATTGGATTGATGTGTATGTTCACGGAAAATTTGGCTATTCCAAAGACGGTCGCCCGGTTTTTTCGTCTTTTAACGACAGCGTTCATGTTGCCAAAAACAAACTGGTTCCGCTTCCTGATTTGGAGATTCGCATAGGCTTTGACGCGGGTCGTACGCCTGCGGCCGTTTTCGGCCAAAGGCTTCCGAACGGACAACTGCGAATTCTGGACGAGCTGTTTATGGAAAAAACAGGTCCCGTTGAATTCGGTCAGACGGTTCGTCGTTTTATTGTCGATCGGTTTCTCGGCTGTCGTTTTTCAAACAAGAACTTTGCCGATCCTGCGGCTGCGATGGGGGACAGCGAGACGGATCCGTCATGGATCCGCGTTGTCGAACGGGAAACGGGCTTGGGAATTTTACCGTGTCCCGGGAACAACCATATTGCGCCGCGTTTGGATTCCGTAGAGGGTATTTTAAAGGAAATGGTAGACGGGGAACCGGCTTTTTTGCTTTCCCCGAATTGCACCTTTTTGAGGAAGGGGTTTAACAGCGGGTACCGTTACAAACGGATCCGCGGTTCGGATGGCGGGTTTTCGGACGAACCCGAAAAAAATCAATTTTCGCATGTTCACGATGCGTTGCAATACCTTGTTTTAGGTGACGGCGGTTATGAATCCGTAACGGGCGCGCGTCGCGGCGGAAAGACGAAAAACATCCGTATGTCAACGTCCAAATTTAAACTTTTTGGGAGGTAATACAATGAGCTGGTGGGGAAAAAATGTAGCCGGAAAAGCTGGAAAATGGGTTGGCGCGTTGTTGGGAGGTCCTTTCGGACTTGGGCTTGGCTGGCTTCATGACGAACAAAAAAAAGCAATGGAACGTCAGGCGGCATTAGCCGAGAACCAGGCATTTGTGCAACAGTCTGCGCTGGCCGATCAAATGGCAAAAGTGCAGGAAGAGGAAGACAAGGCTAAAGCGGCGGCTGCCGCGACGTTGAACGCCATGAAGGGGGGAACGTCTGCTCTGTTGTACAACAATAATTATTTGGGTGTCGGTTCTAACAAGAAAGGCACCCTGGGATGACAGAGACAATCGACATATTTAAGAGGCGGCGAGATAAGGCAAAAAACGCATGGGAAATGTTTTTAACGGAGATGAGGGACGCTTATGCCTATGCGTTTCCAGGAGGCGTTTCTGTTTTCGATGCTGCGAAGGAACGCGAGGTGTATGACGCCGTCGCCGCGCGCGCCGTTCGTTTCCGCGTTAAGAAAATTCATGCTTCTCTGTTTCCGCCGTACAAGGAATTTTTGGATTTTAATCCGGCTGACCCTTCGGCTGCCGACGATAACGGCGAACAGTGGGATAAATTGTACGTTGAAGCAAAGCGGAACTGCC
>ERZ773192.923-NODE-923-length-33451-cov-3.825608_pt1 | contig 33451 bp, 27 predicted proteins | sample MGYA00581010_ERZ773192 | MGnify/ENA primary metagenome ERZ773192 (study PRJEB29015, sample SAMEA2737741) | human gut metagenome | biome: human gut; feature: human-associated habitat; material: faeces | place: China | collected 2012 ...
GCGACTGCGTTCATGAGCAAGTAGCGAAGCGGATTGCGAATGTCCGCTTTACAATTTTGATCAATTCCCCATAAGGAGGATACAATTCATGTTAAGAGAGCGAAAAACACTTCCAGGTGTGAAGCACCAGGAGGTACGTGAGTATGAGACCAGACACCGTCAGACGGCGCTGAAGATCGCCAGAGAGGGCGTGGTGCTTCTGGAGAATAAAAAATCCGGTGAGAAGCCGGTTCTGCCGTTAAAGAAAGGTACACGGATCGGCTTGTACGGCAGTGGCGCCAGAAAGACGATCAAGGGTGGTTCTGGTTCTGGTGATGTAAATGAGAGATCCTGTGTGACGATTGAGCAGGGACTGGAGCATGCCGGATTTGTCATCGAGAAGAAGGAATGGCTGGACCGGTATGACCAGGTAAAGGATGCTTCGATTGAAAGCTGGAAGAATGGCATCTTAGCCCGGGTCAATGAGGCACATCCGTTTACAGAGATTTATTTTACCACTCCATATCATGGCCCGGAAGAGAATAAGATCACAGAAAATGAAATGCCGGAGGATGCGGAGGCAGTGCTCTATGTGATCAGCCGGATCTCTGGAGAGGGCGCGGACCGGGGCAATGAGCCTGGTGATTTCTTATTTTCAGAGTCTGAAAAAGAGAATTTAAAGAAGTTAGATGAGACAGGCAAAGACCTGATCGTGATCTTAAATACCGGTGGTCTGATGGATCTGACGTATTTAGATGGTTTACATCATGTGAAAGCTGTGATCTACGCTTCCCAGGGCGGTATGGAAGGCGGCACAGCGTTGGGTGAGATCTTAAGCGGAGACGTGACTCCAAGTGGTAAGTTGACTGATTCCTGGGGCAGTTCCTATGAGATGTGGCCTGGCTATGACCAGTTTGGAAGAAACAATGGGGATGTGCAGACGGAGTATTACAATGAGGGAATCTTCGTTGGATACCGCTGGTTTGACGCCACTGGCAAATCCCTTCGTTATCCATTTGGTTTTGGTCTGTCTTATACTGATTTTGAGATCAAGACAGAAAAAGTGTCCGTGTCAGGAAAACAGGTGAAGGTAGAAGTATCTGTGAAGAATACAGGAAATACTTACGCTGGCAAGGAGACTGTCCAGGTGTATGTGGAATTTTCCGGCAAAGAAGGAATCAGCCACGAGAAGAAACGTCTGGCCGGTTTTGGAAAGACCGATGTGCTGGAGCCTGGAGAGAGCCAGAAACTGACGATTTCCTTTGACGGAACAGCATTGGAGCGTTTTGATCAGGATGAGAGCGCATGGGTAGTTGACCAGGGTGATTATGGTGTGCTGGTTGGTGATTCTTCTGCGGATCTGGTTACCGCTGCAGTGCTTCGTGTGGAAGAAGATGTGGTGAGAATGGCTGTGGATCACATTTCCCCACTTCAGAAGGAACTGAAAGAAATGGAGTGGACGCCGCAGGCAGTTGTTTATGAAGAAAAATTGCCGGTGGTTGTGTTAAAGCCGGAGAATCTGGCGAAAGAGAAGGAAGCGCCGAAGGAGAATCCATATGAGGCTAAGGCGAAAGAATTGACAGAAAAACTGACTGCGGAGCAGATGATCGAACTGGTATGCGGCAAGACCGGCGGTGCCCAGGCTCAGGCTGGTGCAGCTTCTGTGAATGTACCAGGCGCGGCTGGCGAGACCGTGGAGTACCTGGCTTCTGAGATTGGAGCAGATCAGGGGGTTCCGGGTATGGCTTTAGCAGATGGTCCGGCGGGTGTCCGTCTGGCACAGAAATATTATACGGACGCCAATGGTCAGGTAGAGCCGGTAGATATCGTAGATGGTATTGAACACGGCTTGTTTGCACCAGAGAAAGTGCTGACAGAGGGAGAAGAGATTTACTATCAGTATTGTTCTGCATTCCCGATCGGTGCGATGGTGGCGATGACCTGGAATACAGAGCTGGCTTATGAGATGGGACTGGCGGCCGGAGAAGAGATGGAAGAGTTCCAGGTGGCCCTGTGGCTGGCACCTGGCATGAATATCCACAGGAACCCGCTGTGTGGCCGTAACTTTGAGTATTTTTCAGAGGATCCACTGGTAAGCGGACGGATGGCAGGAGCCATCACCAGAGGCGTGCAGACCATTCCAGGAAAAGGAACTACGATTAAGCATTTTGCGTGCAACAACCAGGAAGATAACCGGATGGGCGCAGACAGTGTGGTAGGCGAGAGAGCACTCCGTGAAATTTATCTGAGAGGCTTCCAGTATGCCATCGAGGAGACCCAGCCAAAGGCCCTGATGACCTCCTACAACCTGATCAATGGTGTGCATTCCGCGAATTCTTATGATCTGTGCACCGTATCTGCCAGAAAGGAATGGGGCTATGAAGGTATGATCATGACAGACTGGATGACCACGACTGACGGCGGTTCATTAAGTTATGTGTGCATGAAAGCGGGCAATGATATGATCATGCCAGGATGCGCAGCCGATCATGAAAATATCCGTCAGGCGTTGAATGATGGAAAACTCACGATGGATGAGTTGAAAGCCTGTGTGGTACGGATTATCCGTCTGGCGTTAGAATGTGAAGTGAAGGAACAGAATTGACCAATGTTTTGTTTTCCAGATGAAGAGCAGATAGGAGAGGAAATCATGGAAGGTGCAGCAGAAGTAATCAGGGATGGCAAGGCGGTTCTGGGGATCGAGTTTGGTTCCACCAGGATCAAGGCAGTGCTGGTAGATGGGAAATGTAAGCCCATTGCCTCTGGCAGTCATGAATGGGAGAACCGGCTGGAACATGGATATTGGACATATAGCCTGGAGGACATCTGGGCGGGTTTGCAGGATGCTTATAAGAATTTAAAAGAAGATGTGCAGGAGAAATACCAGCAGCCTCTGAAGCGATTGGGAGCTCTGGGCTTTTCCGGTATGATGCATGGATATATGGCATTTGATGCGGAGGGGAAGTTGCTGGTTCCGTTCCGCACCTGGCGGAATACGACTACAGGAGAGGCAGCAGCAGCCCTGACGAAAGCCTTTGATTTTAATATTCCCCAACGCTGGAGTATTGCCCATCTGTATCAGGCCATGTTAAATGGGGAAGACCATGTGGGGCAGATCACCTATCTGACCACACTGGCCGGCTATATCCACTGGAAAATGACCGGCCAGAAGGTACTGGGGGTTGGTGAAGCCTCTGGCATGTTCCCAATCGATAGTCAGACCGTGGATTATGATGAAAAACGTGTGGAAATCTTTGATGATCTGATCGAAACAAGAGGATATCCATGGAAATTGCGCCAGATTCTTCCGAAAGTCCGAAAGGCTGGGGAAAAAGCAGGGGTTCTGACGGAAGAAGGGGCAAAACTGCTGGATCCAACGGGAGAACTGGAGGCTGGTATTCCGCTCTGTCCACCGGAAGGTGATGCGGGAACCGGTATGACTGCGACCAATTCTGTAAGAGAAGGAACGGGCAATGTGTCTGCAGGAACTTCTGTCTTTGCCATGGTAGTATTAAAAGAGGCGTTAAAGGCAGTCCATGAAGAACTGGATCTTGTGACCACTCCATCTGGAGAGGCAGTTGCCATGGTGCACTGCAACAACTGTACGTCCGATCTGAATGCCTGGGTTGGTCTGTTTAAAGAGATTGCGGAGAACTTGGGGATCTCTGTGGATAGGAATGAACTGTACGGCATGCTGTACCGGAAAGCCTTGGAAGGCAAAAAGGACTGTGGCGGAATGGTTTCCTACAACTACGTGTCGGGTGAACCTGTGACCGGAATGATGGAAGGACGGCCATTATTCATGAGGATGCCGGATACGAAGCTTAATCTGGCGGATTTTATGAGAACGCATCTGTACGGTTCTTTGGCGGCCCTGAAGGTTGGACTGGATATCCTGTTGAAGGAAGAGCAGGTGACAGTGGATAAGATCTATGGACACGGCGGCCTGTTCAAGACACCGCTTGTGGGTCAGAAGATTCTGGCAGCAGCTATGAACGCTCCGGTGACAGTGATGAAAACTGCAGGTGAGGGCGGTCCCTGGGGCATGGCGGTGCTGGCTTCCTATATGCTCAAGAATCGTGGTGAAGGTCTGGCTGATTATTTGGACCAGCAGGTGTTTGCAGATGAAACAGGTGAGACGGTGGAGCCGGATCCAGAGGATGTCAGGGGCTTTGACGCCTATATGGAGGTCTATAAAAAGGGACTGCAGGTGGAAGCAGCAGCTGTGGAGAGTCTTCTATTTTAAAGCTATTGCCGCGATGGCAGTTGGACAGAGCAGGTAGATTTTGGAAGAAAAACATTGCCAATATAGAAAATGTGACATGGATAGTCGCAAAATTGTGCAAAGTAACGAAAATAAAAAAAGTGCTTACGAAGATGTCCGATCTATACTATAATTGCTCCTGTTAAAAATGATAGAGAGTAACTATGAAGGTACTGAATAGTTACGATAGAAATTAAAAACGCAGTGAGATATACACAAAAAAGTGGAAGTCGCAACGAGTTTTATGTGACTTCCACTTTTTTGTGTCTGCATCTGTATCCTGTATACAAAAATAAAAGAAAAAATCGATGACAGGATGCGGAAAGTAATTTTTGGAAGCTGCGACAAACAGGAGGACAAAAAATATGCCACAAAACAAGAGAGAAAGTTTTATCTATTCCGTGATGATGTGTTTTACCATGGTGCTCTGGATGAGTATCTACAATGTTGCTCTTCATATGGGTGTACTGAATTTTGATACTATCTGTGCAGCCTGGCTGGGATTTCCAATCGCATATGTCTTTGCATTCTGCTGCGACTGGTTCCTGGTTTCCGGAATTGCAAAAGGATTTGCGTTTCGCTTCCTTGTGAAACCAGACAGCAGTGTGATGAGAAAGGTCATCTGCATCTCCAGCTGTATGGTAGTTCCGATGGTGATCATCATGTCCATGTATGGAGCGTTAGAGGGATGCGTAAAATCAGGTAACTGGAGTCTGCTTTTCATCATCTGGCTGACCAACATTCCGAAAAACTTCATCATGGCACTGCCATTTCAGCTTCTGATCGCAGGCCCTCTGGTCAGAAAGGTATTTCGCAGCCTGTTTCCGGTAGGAAAGGTGCTGGCATAAATTAAAGGTGAAATAAAGATTCCTGATGGCAAAGCGCGATAAATTTTTTTGCGGTTTTAGTCAGGAATTTTTGTTTGTGCCAGATCAGGTAGTTTTTTCTTAGAAAAGGTTCATCGACTACCGGTCGGGAGATCACTTTTCGAGAAGCAATATCGGCTGAAACCAGTTGTTCAGGAAGGAGCGAGATTCCGAGTCCACAGGCTACAGCATTTACTAATGCCTGAGTGCTGGCACTTTCCCACGCAGGATTAATTGAAAGAAAGTGCATAGCAAAAGTCTGATCCAACAATGTGCGGCCGGCGCTTCCTTTATCACGCATTAAAATTGGGTATTGCACCAGATCTTCCATATATATTTCAGGTTTCCTGCATAAAGGATGTTCATGCGGAAGAATTAATTTTAAATGGTCTTCCAAGATGACTTCTTTGTGAATGTGTTCATCCGGTATATCTCCTTCTACAATGGCGATATCGATTTTATCATCTAAAAGGAGTTCATAGATGGTATTGCTCTTGGAAACGGCAGCCTGCACCCGTAGATTCGGGTATAGATTTTGCAGCTGCCTGATCATTACAGGTAAAATAAAATTTCCAAGTGTGATACTGGCTCCAATTCTGAAAATTCCAAATTCATCCCAGTTTTTAATTTCCAATTCCATATCATGAAAAGAGTTTACGATATGAAGTGCTCTTACATAGATTTCTTCGCTTTCTTTTGTCCGGTAAAGTTTGCGATTGATACGTTCAAATAATCGGATTCCATAATAATTCTCTAATTCCTGAATCGAGCGAGAAACTGCAGGCTGAGTCATATGTAGTAGGTCAGCAGCTTTTGTGATATTCATTTCTCGATACACAGTAACAAATATCCGCAAATGTTTTAAAGTCATATGGATCATCTCCTTATACCAATAATGCTATTACAACAATAAAATAATAGCATTTTAAATATGATAGCGCAAGTGGTAGTATGGGGAAGAAAGGAGATGAAGGGTATGAAAGAAACCAAGGGAACTATCTTAAAAAAACTATTTTTCAGTACGCTGTATATCAGTGCATTCACCTTCGGAGGAGGATTTGTCATCATTACCTTTATGAAGCGCAAATTTGTGGATGAGCTTCACTGGATTGATATGACAGAAATGCTGGATCTTACTGCGTTAGCGCAATCTTCCCCAGGAGCAATCGCGGTAAATGCCGCAATTTTAGTGGGATGGAGAGTGGCCGGATTGATGGGAATGCTGATAGCGGTCCTGGGAACCATACTTCCGCCCATGTTGATCTTATCTGTAATTTCGTTATGTTATCAGGCATTTGCATCCAATCTTTATGTTGCATTGATCTTAAAAGGAATGCAGGCGGGGGTAGCTGCAGTAATTCTGGATGTCGTATGTGGTCTTGGAAGCAATGTGATCAAACAGAAAAGACCGATACTTCTGGTGATCATGGCAGTGGCTTTTTTGGCAAATATGGTTTGGAAGGTGAATGTGATTTATATTATTCTGGCATCGGCTCTGATGGGGATTCTGTTAGAATTGATGGGAAGAAAACGAGGTGAGGCATGATGATCTATCTGCAGTTGTTTCTAAGTTTTTTACAGGTTGGCATGTTTAGTATTGGTGGTGGCTATGCGGCGATGCCATTGATCCAGAGTCAGGTGGTAGAGAAATATGCCTGGCTGACGATGAATGAGTTTACAGATCTGATCACCATAGCAGAGATGACACCAGGACCGATTGCAGTTAATTCGGCTACATTTGTTGGAATCCGGATAGCTGGATTACCTGGTGCGGTGATCGCAACGTTCGGATGTATTTTTCCGTCGTGTATCATCGTGTCTTTGCTTGCTTATATTTATTATCGATATAAGAATGTGTCAACGTTACAGAGTGTGCTTTCAAGTTTACGCCCAACGGTGGTTGCGTTGATTGCAGCAGCAGGCTTATCGATTTTAAGAACCGTGGTATTTGGTGAAAATGAAATGGTTTTGACACATATCAATTGGATAGGTGCTATGATTTTTACAATTGCGTTATTTGTATTAAGAAAATGGAAAATTAATCCAATTCTGGTTATGAGCTTATGTGGAGTCAGCCGCATGATGATTCATCTGATTGCAGGAGTTTAAAGCAAGGAGAGTGAAAAATATGAAAATGTACAGAATAAAAAAAGAAATCGGAAGAGAAAGCATTACAGGAGAGCCGGATCAGGAAATAAGGTACGTGAGTAATCGTGGGAATATGTGGCAGCTTTTCGATGAACAAAAACGGGAATGTGTTAAGGTTAAACATTCCATGGACCATGTAGTCGCTACAGGCATGATCAATGGAGAGGGAAAGATGTTTTTTGCAAAAGAACATTCCCTTTTTCAGCCTGCCCGTGTGTGTTCAATGCATTTTTTGAAAGGCAAGGAAAAGTATACCATTGTTCAATCCCCAAAAAGGGATTATACTATTTATCAGAATGACCGGATCATTGGAACCATCCAAAGAATAGATAGTTTAAAACCAGAAATCCAGATAGAAGAAACCATAGATGAAAATATGGTGGGGCTGGTGTATATATTGGCGAAAATCATGTACCATCAGGATGATGTGTTTATGGTGTAGCTGATATGAAAAGGTGATGGTAGTTCTGATTTTCCGATCTCTGGATGATTGGAGGAAATTTTCATGAATGATTATCAAAGAGCTTGTGAATTGAAAGAAGAAACCATCGCAAACCGCCGGTATATCCATGAGCACGCGGAAGTGGGGCTGGAGCTTCCTCAGACCAGAGCATATGTGATGGAAAAATTAAAGGAATATGGGCTGGAACCGAAGGTGTGCGGTGCCGGTGTGACAGCGACTCTGGGAAAAGCAGGAAAGGTCCTGTTACTCAGGGCGGACATGGATGCGCTTCCGATGCCGGAGGAGAGTGGAGAGAGCTTTGCATGCAAGGACGGGATTCACAACCACGCCTGTGGCCATGATTTTCACGCAGCGATGCTCTTGACGGCAGCGAAGATCTTAAAAGAAAGAGAAGAGGAATTAGAAGGAACCGTAAAATTCATGTTCCAGCCGGCCGAGGAGACCTTTGAGGGAAGCAGGAACATGATCGAGCATGGAATCCTGGAGAATCCCAAGGTGGATGCGGCATTGGCATTTCATGTAGCAGCAGGAAAGGTACCTGCGGGACTGGTGATGTACAATGACAGTGGCGTGATGATGTCTTCTGTTGATGGTTTTCAGATCACTATCCATGGAAAAGGGGCTCACGGTGCATCTCCTCACACAGCCATTGATCCGATCAATGTGGGGGCTCATATCTATCTGGCGCTTCAGGAGCTGATCGCCAGGGAGAGCAACCCAAGTCATGCCTGTGTGCTGACGATCGGACAGTTTGCAGCAGGCTCTGCACCGAATATCATTCCGGAGGTCGCAGTGCTTCAGGGAACGATCCGTACTAATGATAAAGGTGCAAGAGAACTGCTGGTGCGCCGGATGAAGCAGGTGGCAGAGGGCGAGGCAGCTGTTTTTGGAGCAAGTGTAGAAATCGAGATGCTCTCAGAGGTCTGTCCACTGATCTGTGATCCGGCATTGACGGATGAGATGGTGGGCTATATCAGAGAACTTCCGGTTCCGGGACTCAGCTTATATCCAGGTGCTTCTGCCAATGCATCAGAGGATTTTGCGCTGATTGCAGAGCGAGTACCGTCTGTCTTTATGTATCTGGGCTCAGGATACTTAGATGAGCGGGGCAATTATGGAGCACACAATCCAAAGGTTGTTTTTGATGAAGCTGTTTGCCCGATCGGTGTGGCAGGACTGGTTCACTGCGCAGTGCAGTGGCTGAAGAAGCATTGATCGATCAGCCGGATACCTCTTCAAATAATATAAGCTTTTATGCGGCTTACACGCAATTATTTGATGGTAAGGTTGTCAAAGACCCGTGACGCAGATATTCGGATTTCTTATATTATGGTTAGAGGGGAAGAAGTCCTGTAGGAATGTCTATTGAAAGTCCAATTTTGACACGAAACCGACCCAATTATTACAATTAGCCCCCAAAACTAAAATTTTTATGCTAAGATGGCGGAGCAGTTCCAGTCAAGATGCAGCAGGCAATCAGCCTGTTTCCGCAAGTATACCGATCGGTTTGGGGCTGTAAATGGGGATGAAAACAGGACTGGTCCTTTGAGGAACCAGTCCTGTTTTATATCTTAGAAAGAATCTAAAACCACAGATACGGCATCCGGATCGCCGCATTTCTCCTGGCTTCTTCATCTGCTGTCTCAAATGGCAGAGATTCATAAAGATGCACTAGTTCCGGTCGTTTTAAGAGGTTTCCTGCAAAAAGCATAAAGGACATCCGCACAGGAAATGCGTCGAAATGCATTACATCTTTCGCATACGGCCAGGTGGATTTATCTAACAGGTATGGGGTCAGGAAATCAATGCCTTTCTGGATGTCAGCGCCGTTTGGCAAGGTGTAATTCCACAGATTGTTCTCCGGGGTGGAGAGCAGGTAACAGAGGGTTACCATGTTATCCAGCACAAAAGTGGAGTAATTGTATGGCTTTGTCCGGGCCAGCTCCAGTGGGAAAGAACCATCGGCTTCCATCTGTGGCAGCAGGTATTTCTTATAACTTTCCCGGCAGAATTCCACGATCCTTGGGTTGTCGGTAAAGAGGGCGAAGACGGCAGTCTGGACAAAATAGGTAACGCTGTGGTTGTTTTTCTGGGTCATTTCCTCGACACCGTTGGAATCTGTTAGTAACCAGCCCAAATATCTGACGAACCACAGTTTCAGGCTCTGGTAAATGTCTGGGGTCATGTGTGGGGAATCCTTTAAGGCTTCGATGGCAAATGGCACGTCGATCAGATGCAGGGTGTCGATAATGCCGATGCCGCGGCCATCACAGACGCCTGGAATAGCCTGGGCATAGGAGAGCGCTGGAGTCATATAGGTCTCGGAATCCAGGAAGAATTCCTGTAAAGTCATTACCGCTCTGGCTTCCAGCGTTTCGTCCCCAGTCAGTCGGTAACCTTCTGCCAGAAAGACCAGATTGGTGCGCATTTGTCTTAGCAGCAGCCGGTGATCATTGAAATTTCCAGTATTGGTTTCTCCATCTCGGCGGATATAGGGAAGGCCATCGGCAGTATCTGGGTTTGGCCACCAATAGTCACCGTTAGAGTAATAGTCGTGAATGGTTCCAGGACTCTGGAATGCGAAAACATCCGTAATATGCGGAATTGGTTTCGTGAGAATCGAGTAGGCCTTTTTTAAAATCCAATCCTTTTCGGAATCTGGAAGCAGGATAGATATTTCTGGTTTATGGAATAGCATTATGACAGCACCTCATTTTTGAATCAATCTGTTTTTGATTATTCTATAATTAAAATCCTATAGAACATATAAAGAAAAAACAATGGGAAAAACTTCGAATCCATAGGAAAAACCTTCACCACTGATTTACATTTTTTCTGCGATTTTGTAAAATTAAGAGCAGGAGGGGAGTATCAGTATGAGAAAAAAATCGAAAATTTATCTGCATATGTTTTTTTCTTATTTAGGAATTCTTGTGATTCCCATGGCGCTTGCGATGGTGCTTTACATCTACACATTCCGGGTGATTACGGGACAGGTGGAGACCATGAACGAGAATCTTCTGGTCATGGTGAAAAATGAAATTGACAACGAGATGGACAATGTCTGGAAGATTACCAGTCGTCTGGCTTTGGACAGTAAGATCCAGCAGACGGCCAATGTCAAGAGGATTTATGACGCCAATGACCAGATCAATCTCTATTATATTTATGAAGAGGCACAGGCTATCAGTATGTCTGAAACGTTTATTGATGATGTGTTTATTTTATTTAATAATACCCAGAAAGTGGTCAGCTCCAGAGGTAATATGACATCAGAGCTTTTTTACAATCTGTACTATAAAAGCGATGAATTTTCTTACGAGGATTTCCGGGATTATCTGGGACAGTTCCATTATGGGGATATGATCCCATTAAAACTGGATAGCGGAAAAGAGGTGTTTCTATTTACCATGGGAACGCTGAAATCCACATTCCGGGAGTCTCCGGCGGTGGTCTGCTGTCAGATCAGTGCGGAAACCATCAAAAATCGTCTTCAGCAGATGAAATGGTCCGATACCATGGATGTGATGCTTCTAACGGAGCAGAATGTCCGGGTTAGTGCGAATGATATGATTACCGGAGATGCTGACTGGAACTATGACCAGTGGGAAAAAGGAAGCCATTCCCAGAAAAATAAGGTAAATGAAGAATATATCGTGTCAGTTCTGCCTTCTGAGGTGCTGCATTGGAAATATTTGAGTGTTCTTCCTGTGGATCAGATGAAGAACAATGCGGAAAAAGTCCGCACCATGACGATAGTAGGTCTGTTTGTGTGTATTTTATCTGGTATTTTTATTTCTTATGAATTGACAAAGAAAAATTATAATCCGATCAAGATGCTGATGGATAATTTCAAAAATCACGGTAAGGTAGAGATCCAGGAAGGAGAAAATGAATACCAGTGGCTGAATCACCAGATGGACGAGTTCTTCCGCCAGCACGTGGACGCGGAAAAACTGCTGAAAAAGAACCAGAAGAGCCTGAAAAATTATTATCTTTATCGGCTATTGCAGGAATCCAGTGACGGAAGCGCCAGCGAGCAGTACGGACTGAGAATCCACGGGGATTATAATGTGGTGCTTTTGATGACGCCGGTGGTGAAACCAGGGACAGATCTGGAAAATCAGGAGCAGAAAGATCGTATGGAAGAAAATGCCCTCCAGAAATTCGCCATTATGAACGTATTTGAGGAACTTTGTCTTAATTACTTCAATATCAATATGGTAGAGTTAGGGGAACGTGTGGCAGCTATTGTCAGTCTTCCTGGAATGGAGACGGAAAATCTGGATATTTTGAAAAATCAGGCGGAGAATCTTCAGCAAATGATGGAAGAGTATTTGGGATTTACAGTAGAGATTGTGTGTGGACCGGCCTGTGCCGGATGGGAAGGAATCCATGAGTCTTATGTACAGGCCAATCGCCTGGAACAGTATGTGCATCTGCTGGATACCACGCTGCTGTTTTATGATGAGGTGAAGGATATTCAGCCGGAATACAATTATCCATTTGAGTTAGAACAGAAAATGCTCAATTCCATTAAGGTTGGTAACAGTGAAGAGACATGGAAAACCATGGAACAGATGTTTGATTTGAATTTGAAGGGAAAAGTAACGGCTAATCTGTATTGCTGTCTTGTTTACGGACTTTTGGGCACCGTATTAGAGGGAGCCAGACAGGGCGGTTACACGGAAGCAGCAAAGGAAATCCGGTTTACCGGTGGAGATATCTCTAAAATGCCCGTTGAGAAAATGAAACAGCGGTTCCATGAGCTACTTGGGGAGGTTTGTCAGAAGATTTTAGAGATTCAGAAGGAAACTTCCAAAGATCAGACCATGAGTAAGCAGATCGAAGAGTACATCCAGAAGAATTTCCAGGACGCGGATCTGAATATTTCCATTACCAGTCAGCACTTCGGGCTGACTCCGGCATATCTTTCTTCTATTTATAAGAAACAGACTGGTGGCAGCCTGTTGGACTATATTCTGACCGTGCGGATCACCCATGCGGAGCAGTATCTGGATCAGGGTTATAGCGTAGTCGAGGTGGCATCCATGACAGGATTCAGGGACAGCGGCACCTTTATCCGGGCATTTAAGAAGAAAATGGGCGTCACACCAGGCCAGTTAAAGAAAGAAAAACCAGGAAAATAAAGAAATTGTATATGGATTCGAAAAAAAGCAAATTTCAAAAGACCGTTTTTGCCTATGAAGTCTGCTTTTTTTCTATATATTTTTGATAAATACGGGTGTTATGATATAGGCACAGCAAACGAACCGGAACATCTTCGGACAGGGTGAGTAAAAACGAGATCGGAGGATAAGGTGTCCGGAAAACAATTGAGAAGGGAGCTATAACATGAAAAGAAGAAAGTATGCATTATTCATGGCAGCAGCTATGGCGGCAACCTCTCTGGCAGGTTGTGGAGGTTCTGGAGGCAGTCAGACGGCAGAAACAACAAAAGCACCAGAGACTACAGCAGCAGGAGAGACCGCAGGGACAGTAGAAACATCAGCGGAATTTACCTATCCGATGGCAGCCGGAGATAAATTACAGTATTGGTGTGAGCTAACAACTACGGTTTCCGCCAATTATGCGAATTTAGGTGATACCCCATTTGGACAGGGCTGGCAGAAGAACACCGGAGTGGAGATTGAATTCTTACATCCACCGACCGGCCAGCAGAAAGAGCAGTTCAGCCTGATCTTAGCCGATGGCAATCTTCCGGATTTAATGGAGTACAACTGGACCGTTGATTATCCAGGCGGACCAGAAAAAGCCATCAAGGACGGCGTGATCATTCCATTAAACGATGTGATCGATCAGTACTGCCCGAACTTAAAGAAATATCTGGAAGAGAATCCGGATATTGACCGTATGATCAAGACGGATGAGGGACATTATTATGTATTCCCGTTCATCCGTGGTGATGAGAACCTGATGAACACCATTGGCCTGATGGTAAGAAAAGATTGGTTAGACGAGCTTGGCATGGAAGTACCAACTACCATTGATGAGTGGCATGACGTGCTGACTGCATTTAAGAATGAGAAAGGCTGCACAGCACCATACAGCTTTGAGTATACCAATAACCAGTATTTAGGCGCAGATCCATTTGTAGCGGCATTTGGCGTAAACCGTTCCTTCTATTTAGGAAGCGATGGTAAGGTACATTTCGGAGCAACCGAACCTGGATTTAAAGATTATCTGGCAACTATGCAGCAGTGGTACAGCGAAGGCTTGATCGACCCGGATCTGGCTACCTTAAAGAATGATCAGGTCAGCGCAAAGATGACCAATGGCCAGGCAGGCGCATCCATGGGCCAGGCCGGAAGCCGTATGGGAACCTGGACAACGGCAGCCCGCACCACAATTCCAGAGTTTACCTTAGTTCCAGCTCCAGTTCCAACCTTAGTAAAAGGCGAGAAAGCAGAAATGGGTTACATCGAGAATCCATTCTCCGGAAGAGCCAGCGTAGCCATCACCACTTCCTGCAAGGATGTAGAGCGTGCCGCAAGACTGATGGACTGGGCATATGGCGAAGAGGGCCATATGTACTTTAACTTCGGTACCGAAGGCGAGTCCTACACCATGGTGGACGGATATCCAACCTACACCGATCAGATATTAAAGAATCCAGATGGACTTCCAGTTTCCCAGGCGATGTCCGCATACATCCGTGGTAACTACAACGGACCATTCGTTCAGGATATCCGCTACTTAGAGCAGTACTACACTTTGGATGAGCAGAGACAGACTCCGATCGTATGGGGCGAGTGCAATGGCGCAGCACATACCATGCCTCCGATCACCCCAACCTCTGATGAAAGTAAGGAATTCTCTACCATCATGAATGAGATCAATACTTACCGTGATGAGATGATCCTGAAATTCATCTTTGGCACCGAGAGCATTGATAATTTTGATACTTATGTAAAAAATATTGACAATATGGGTCTGGCCAGAGCCTTAGAGATCGAAAATGTAGCGCTTGACCGCTACAATTCCAGATAGGAAAACCAGAACCAGGAACAATTAAAAAGGGCTGTCTTGCGGGATGGTCCTTTTCTGTTCCAAAGCCGCAAAAAAAGGAGATAGGATTGTATGAAAAATAAGAACACCAGAGGTACACTGACGTACCGTCTGAGAAGAGACTGGATCAGAAACCGCTCCCTCTATGTTATGGTGATACCGGTTCTGTTATTTTATTTACTGTTCCATTATAAACCAATGTATGGAGCGATCATTGCGTTTAAGGATTATACGCCTGCATTGGGTGTAGCAAAGAGCCCATGGGTAGGTTTGGCTAATTTTGTCCGTTTCTTTAAGAGTGTTTATTTTGTGAGGCTGATCAAAAATACCATTTTGTTAAGTGTATACAATCTGATTTTTGGATTTCCAGCTCCGATCATCCTGGCTTTGCTTCTTAATGAAGTTCGGAACAAGCATTTTAAAAATATAACTCAGACCATTACTTACCTGCCGCACTTCATTTCCCTGATTGTCGTAACGGGTATGCTGACCGATTTCAGTATGACTTCTGGTCTGTTCAATGATATCATCGCCTTTTTTGGAGGTGAGAGATCCCCATTGTTACAAAATCCAAAGCTGTACCGGACTATGTATGTAGCATCCGGAATCTGGCAGCAGGTAGGCTGGGGTTCCATCATCTATTTATCCGCTTTAGCTGGTGTAGACCAGCAGCTGTATGAAGCAGCTTCCATTGATGGTGCAGGTAAATGGAAACAGTTATTGAATGTAACGCTTCCAGGCATTGCGCCAACCATCATCATTATGCTGATCATGAGAATGGGTTCCCTGATGAATATGGGATATGAGAAAACCATTTTGTTATATAATCCATCTACCTACGATACGGCAGATATTATTTCTTCCTATATCTATCGTGTGGGTCTTTTGGAACAGGATTGGAGTTATTCCACGGCAGTTGGTTTGTTTAACTCTGTGATCAACTTCGGTCTTCTGATTTTTACAAATAAAATGTCGAAAAAATATAGCGAGACCAGTCTGTGGTAAAGGAGTGAGAAGGTATGAAGATCAAAAAATCAAAAGGAGAACGGGCGTTTCAGGTATTTAACTACGCATTTCTGATGCTGATCATGCTGGTGTGCCTCTATCCGGTCTGGTACGTGGCAGTGGCTTCTTTCAGTAATAGCAACGCCTTAACCCAGCACAGCGGACTGTTATTCCGGCCAATCGGCTTCAGTATTGATGCTTATAAGAAGGTATTCCAGAACCCGATGATCGGAAAAGGTTACTTAAATACGTTATTTATCTTGATCATCGGCGTATTTTTGGATCTGGTGATGACTTCTCTGGGTGCTTATTTCCTTTCCAGAAAACGTGTCATGTTTAAGAAACCGATCATGCTGTTTATTGTATTCACGATGTTCTTCTCCGGTGGTATGATTCCATTTTATATCAATCTGAAGGAACTGCATCTGACCAATACGTTATGGGGACTGATCATTCCGTTTATGATCACGACCTCTAACCTGATTATTCTTCGGACTTCTTTTGAGAGTATCCCGGAGAGCCTGATCGAGGCAGCGCAGATTGATGGCGCGGGACATATCCGCATTCTGACCACCATTGTGCTGCCGTTGTCTAAGGCAATGTTAGCAGTTATGGTGCTGTATTATGGTGTCAGCATCTGGAACTCCTGGTTCTGGGCGTCTGCGATTTTAAGAAACCGTGAGATGTATCCGCTGCAGATCATCTTGCGTGAGATCCTGCTTTCCAACGACACCAGTTCCATGACAGCGGGAGCCAGCGCAACCGATACGGAGGCCATTGGTATGACGATTAAATATGCGACCATTATGGTAGCGACGGTGCCGATTCTCTGTGTATATCCGTTTTTACAGAAGTATTTTACAAAAGGGACCATGGTTGGCGCAGTGAAAGAGTAAAGTTAACGGTTTAGCAGGTCTGTGCACTTGCTGCGCTGACCGTAAAAAAACTTGGCTTGTGAATAAAAATGGTTGTTGAAGTTGTCAAATGATACGGTGTTGGAGGGAAAAAGGATGTTAGATCAGAAACAGAAAGAAGTTTGTGAAAAAATATACAAACAGATAGACATGAAACTTCAGGCGGAATGCACCCGTCTTGGTGGAAAGATTCCGTATATTGCGGAACATGGACGTTATGTGAAAGATGCAGGTGTTGAGACGCCATTCTGGTGGACCAATGGCTTCTGGGCTGGAATGTTGTGGCAGATGTATGCCAGTACCGGAAATGAGCTCTATAAGGAAACGGCAAAAAAGAGCGAGATTGTCATGGAAAAGAATTTATCTGGTTTTGTGGGACTCCATCATGATGTGGGATTTCAATATCTGCACACGGCAGTGGCGGATTACCGCCTGACAGGAGATGAGAAAGCGAAGATCATGGGACTTCATGCAGCCAGTCTGCTGGCAGGCCGTTTTAATCCCACCGGCAATTTTATTCGGGCTTGGAATGATGGAAATGGGCCGAGGGGAGAGACTGGTAAGAAGCCTGGCTGGATGATCATTGACTGTATGATGAACATTCCGTTGCTTTACTGGGCTGGCAAAGAGATGGAAGATCCGAGATTCACGGATATTGCCAACCGTCATGCAGAAACCGCCATGAGAGTGCTCTTAAGGCCCGACGGCTCCTGCAATCACATCGGAATCCTGGATCCGGAAACTGGAGAAGTGATCAGTCTGCCTGGCGGACAAGGATACGGCGAAGGCTCTTCCTGGTCCAGAGGACAGGCGTGGGCGGTTTATGGATTTGCACTGGCATTTTTACATACGGGCAATCAGGAGTTTTTAGACGCGGCAAAACGAGCGGCTCATTATTTCCTGGCAAATGTGGCTATGACCGGGTATGTGTCCCTGGTGGATTTCCGGGCGCCGAAGGAACCGGTGTATTGGGATACCACCGCTACGGCTTGTGCAGCCTGTGGGCTTCTGCAGATTGCGGAAATGGTGCCGGAGTTTGAGAAGGATCTGTATTATGATGGGGCAGTGAAAATGTTAATGGCATTATCGGAAGCTCACTGTGACTGGAATTTGAAAACCGATGGAATCCTGCAGAATGGTACTGCTGCATACTGGCGTGATACAGATCGCCATGTGCCGATCATTTATGGGGATTATTTCTATGTGGAAGGAATCTTGAGGCTGCTGGGCAAAGAATTTATGATATGGTAAAGACTGGCGATAAGTCAGAGAAGATGGGGGAAATTTCGGCGGAGGCGTGGTATGAGACAGATTATTGAGGAAAAACTGCATCCGATCATGAAACATTTATTTGACCGGATCGTGGAGGGCGGACTGGAACTGACAATCGACGGTACGCCAGCATATAATGAAAAGGCACAGTTTGTAGGCGGAAAAGTCATCAATGAAGCCTGCTATGTTGTGTTGGAATTTTTAAAGGATGAAGAAAGCTTTTGCAAACTGGGTGATGTGATCCGCATGGTGTCCGGGATGCCTATGGAAACCTGGGGGATTTCACAAGGAATCAGCGGCCTGTACCGGCTGAAAAAAGCGGGATTATTAGAAAAAGTGGTTGATCCAGAGACACTGGAGAAATTACGGATTTCCATGGACTGGAGAACGTTTGTGGATGTGGAGAATCATTATGCTTTGATCCATAAGCCGACCAATTATTACGGTGTTGCTTTCAGTATTGCCAGACACCGGGAACTGCTGGGCTGGGAAAAGGAAGGCCATAGCAAGATTTTACTGGATCGTCTGATGGAGCATATTGACCAGTACTCCGGTGAGTTCAGTTTTATGGATGAGACACCGGGAGAGGGACGGTTTGACCGTTATAGTATTCTGGTTCCAAGTGAACTGGCGAGTCACCTTTTAGCCACTGGATGGGAAGTGCCGGAGAAGATTAAGGGAATGCTTCAAAAATCCGCCCGGATTTTCGTGGAACTGGCAGACCAGAAGGGATTGGGCTTTTCTTATGGCAGGAGTATCGGGGCTTACGGCGCTACAGCAGCTTTGGAGGTTTTATCAGCGGCGGCAGAGGTCGGTGGGCTTCTGACGGAGGATGAACTGGAAATTGCTTACGGATACAGTGTAAAAGTGATGGAGCATTTGGTAGATTTCTGGTATGATAAAGATATGGAATCGATCAATATGTGGGAACACGGACGGAAAACTGACAATTACCGGAATAAGTACCGGATTCTTGGGGAAAATTTAAGTCTTTCCATGCAGATGGTGAATTCTTATGAACATTGGGTCAAGGCTGGTTATAAGGAAAAATCCATTTGCGGGGACTATGTGGAGAAATTGCAGAAACTGCCATCCCATATGTATGTGCCATTTACCAAAGGGGAATACGACCGTGGGTTGGTCATTGTCCGGGACGGAGATCATGTCTGGTCTTTGCCGTTTATCAATGGCGGACAGAGAATGTATGACAAAGATCCGTATCTGCCAGTGCCATTCCAGTACCAGGTTCTGCAAGGCGTACCGGAATATTGTCATGGCCAGCTGATTCCGCAGCTTTGGATGGAAGACGGCGAGGTGCTGATGCCGGTTTCTTATATGTCAGGGATCTGGACCAAAGAGGAGGATGGAGCTTTTACCGTGGGATGTCATTTTGATGCACTATGTCGCATGGGAGAGGGAATCTCTGTCGGTGGAGGAAAAACGGCAGATAATCTGGTAGATAATTCTGTTGCCGGAAACAGTGAAGAAAATCAGCGCCCGAAGCGGGTAGAAGGAATTACCGACGAGGTTTCGTATGAGTTTTACCATGGCCAGATCAAGAGAACCGATCATTTTCAGGTGACGGAGGCGTTGGGAGACCGGAAGATCAAAAAGATCCGTCTAGTGCTTTTAAGCTTTTCTGAGAAGCCGGAAGTTTCTGGAGATCAGGTAACCTTTGCAAATGGTATTCTTACGGGTATGACCGCAGAGGGAGTGGGAGACTGTCATGCATTTGCCGCCCTGGACGATGGAAGCTTTGGTACGCCTATGGGCCGTCTGAACACGGAGGTAGTCTGGAGCCGGGAAGTGGCCAACCAGGAAACAGAGATCGAAACCACCTGGACCATCCGGTATCAGGTTTAAGAAAAAGGAGAAAAGAATCATGACAGAGAGAAATGGAGCAAACTGGTGCTTCTGGAAAGACACGGAAGCGGAAAAAGCCGGTGAAGGTGTGGAGCGTCGTGTCCTGGCATTCTGCGACGAATTAATGTGTGTGGAAAATACCTTTGAAAAGGGCGGAATCGGAGCCATGCATCATCATCCTCATACCCAGATCACATACGTGGCCAGCGGACGTTTCCGCTTTACCATCGGCGATGAGGTAAAAGAAGTCGGCCCTGGCGACACCCTGTGCAAACAGAATGATATCGTACATGGATGCGAGTGCCTGGAAGCAGGCGTACTGGTGGATTTCTTTACACCAATGCGGAAGGATTTTTTGAAAGACTAAAAGAGATTGGCTGTAAGATGGGTAAAAAAGCAAGAGAGCTGGATAGAAACAGGCTTTCTTGCTTTTTTTATAAAGAAAAATGGTTTTTGGATGAAAACCGTCAAGTAGGATTTTTTGCTAAGGAATTAATAGAGTTAAATGAGATGAAAAAATAAATTTACTAGTATGGGAAAGTAAAAATGTACGGATTCTATGCTTGTAATAACCATTATATGAAAAGGAGCATTCCTGTATTTTTACCTTTTGTAAGTAGAATAAATTACAGTGTTTATAGAATATATTTACATTGTAAGGGAATCGTGGCCGATTGGTTCAATCATGAGTCAGTCGGCTTTTTTTATATAATAGGAAATTCCTCCTTCCGGAGGAATCTATAATAAAAATGCCCGCATAAAAGCGGGCACAAGAACAAGGCGATTACTGAAAGAGGTCTATATAGAAACCTTCTTCCGGTTCATCACCATCCCAGTCATCATCTTCAGTTAGAAAATAGTGCATATCCAAAAGGTCTGAATCGGACATGTTCTTAACGAGTTTTGCTGTCATTCCTTCTGGAGGATTTTTGATATATTTGTTACGAAGTTCCTCTAGCGCTTTAGAATCCATGATTGTATGTACCTCCCTATCTGCTGATAGATACAGTATGAAGCAGACAGGAAGATAAATCAAGCAGAACGGCATTTGATTTTTGTCATGGACCTTTCGTACATTTCTTCCAGAGAAACTCGCTTGTGATTAAAATACAGATCCGTTAGAGTCATAGTGGCTTTGCATTTGGAACAGCATAACGGATCATAACCAAAAGAGGCAGCTATGTTATTACGCCATTTTGAATAACTCAGAATGAATTTGTGCTTAGACTGATGGATGGCTTTTCTGAGTTTTTTATCGTTATCGCGATGTCTGGCATAGAGGCCATAATAACGAGTCATTTTATAATGAGGTTCAGGTATATGCTGAATTAATAAAGAAATGAAATCCAGAGCAGGTATGGTTTTCTTAACGAAGACGTTGTCTTCGTGCCGGTTGTAATGAAAAGTGACATTTTCTCCATCGTAGGAATCAATACGACTTAAGGCAATCACGGGACGTACTAAATAACGGCTGATGTATTTAACAACAGTCTGGGTATCGGAAAGGTTAGGCTTGGCATAAACATAGAAACCATTAGAGTCTTTTTTGTAAATGAGAGCTTTTGTCTTTTTAAAGGAAGGACCGATATGTTTTTCCATTTCGTTCAGAAGAGCGGTCTGGAAAGACTTGCGAAGAAGGGTATAGTTGAAATGCTTAACGACACGCCAAAACCCATCGTCAGAGCCCCCCTTCCGTAATAAGGCAATGAATGTGAGGATTCCATTCAAGAGGGCGGCCAAAGGTGTGGAGAACACAGATAAAGCCTGGGACAAAGTTTTTCGATTGGTTCATCTGGTAAAACATACGAAGTACAACACTGCGGACGGCGTTAAACAAACAATCCAAAAGAGAACGGTCCTCAAGAAAAAAGAGACGGAGCTCTTCGTCAATGGTAAAAACACAGTGGCGGTGAGTACACTGAATCAGCTTAAAGGCCATGGCATTGGATCTGTCCTGGCAGTATTTTACACCACAGGTTGGACAAAATCTGCTTTTACAGCGGAAAGGCACAAATTTGAGGTTTCCACATTTGGAACAGGCATACATTGCCCCACCAAATGAGGGGTCACCACAGTTAATCATCTTGTCAACGTTATCAATAACAGCTTGACGGGGATGTAAAATATATAACATTTCTTCATAATGGTCTTAAAAAATGGTTTGCAGGATATTCATAAGACTATTATGAAGGAAAAGTGACTAAAAGGAAACCCTACCCCTCAAGATTGAGGGGTAGGGGAGTTGAATAGGCGAAGCCTATTTTTTGTATCGGCATCAGCTGGAATGCCGAGAATGGTATGAAACACGGATCGGTAATTATCCACCAGGTCACCGGTGCTGTTACCGGCTGCCCAGGTAAATGAGATGCTTCGGAATGCGTGAAACAAAGCGTAGGCAATGTCCTCAGCCGGTGCAGCAGAGTGGATCTCGTGCTCAAATTGGGCGTTTCGGATTACGCGGACAGTTGTTTTGTATAAGTACATTTCATCAGGAAAAATAGCAGTTTCCTTGCCCTGAAGCTTTTCAGAGTACAGTTTGTTGATAATTGACTGTCCCAGATCTTCGGCGTTGACACTGTAAGCACTGAGCAGTTTCCATAAAATATCTATATTGGATGACTGCTCGGTGAGAGATGTCAGAAATTCTTCTGTATGTATACCGACATATTCTGTGACATCTGACAAGATATCATCTTTGGATGAGAAATGATAATAAAATGTACGCTTTGTGACGCCGGCTGCCTCACAAATTTGCATCACGGTAACATTATCATACCCATACTTTGTAAAAAGTGCCATTGCGCATGTATGGATTCGGTCTTTGGTTGCGCGTCCCTTTTTTCTTTTTTTGATTTCCTTTTGTTCTAATTCCATAAATTCTCCTATACTTTTTTGGGTATTTCGTCGATTTTTACATAAATCACGGAATGGATATTGACAAATTGTTAACAAGGACTTAATATTTATTTTGTTACCGTGGTAACAAAAAGTGAATATAATATATAGCATAAATGCGCGCTATCTATCATATTATATCACTTGTTTGAAAAAACACCACATGATTTTGTTACTTATTTGATGAGGAGTGCAAAAAAATAATGAACAAATTATTTGAACCCGTAAAAATCGGAAGTCTGACATTAAAAAACAGAATAGTTATGGCACCGATGGGAACAACGACAGACACTACGAATGCGTTCAACATGCGTGATGTAAAGTATTACGGAGAGAGAGCAAAGGGTGGCTGTGGTCTTGTATTAACAGGTGCGGTTGTAGCTTCAACGGAGTTTGAGCCTGCCCCCTGCCAGAAGCTGACAAATACAAAAGACGTATATATGCTTCAGTTAGTTGCTGAACGTGTACATTTTTATGGAGCAAAGTTTGGCATTCAGCTTTCACCGGGTATTGGTCGTATGAATTGGATCGATCCGCATACACCGCCCTATTCATCCAGCCCGATTCCTAACTATTATGTGCCGGAGATGTTGTGCAGGGAGATTCCGACCGATGGTGTAAAACGACTGGTGAAAGCTATGGGTGAATCTGCAAAGCTTGCGCAGAATGCCGGGGTAGATATGATTGAACTTCATGCTTACGGCGGATATCTGATTGATCAGTTTACTTCTGCGAAATGGAATCATCGTACAGATGAATATGGCGGAAGCTTTGAAAACCGTCAGCGTTTCTTGAAAGAGATCGTAGAAGAAGTACGGCGTTGCTGCGGTAAGGATTACCCGATTGCTATTAAGATGACAATAGATAGTACGGATGATGAGAGACCCATGGAGGAAGGAATTGCAATTGCAAAGTATCTCGCTGATTCTGGTCTTGTCGATATGATTCATTATGGACGCGGGTCATATTCATGCCGTTGGAAAATGGTAAGTTCCGTATACCAGCCGGTAGGATTTGATCTTGATCTTGCACCTATGATCAAGGAGATTGCAGGAGATATTCCGGTAATGGCACATGGTAAACTGAATCATCCGGATGTCGCGGAATCTGCAGTGAAGGACGGAATCGTGGATCTGATTGCGATCGGACATGGCTTGATTGCGGATCCGCATTGGGCAAATAAGGTGAAGAAAGGCAAGCTGGATGACATTAACCCATGTATTGGCTGCGGAGAGTGCCATTTTAATGCGATGAAAGGTCATTCCAGACCTTGTGCTGTGAATGTACATGGCATGAGAGAGGGCGAGTTTGAGCTGACTCCGGCAAAAACAGATATGAAGATTATGGTCATCGGCGGAGGACCGGGTGGTCTGAAGGCGGCGGCAACTGCAGCTGAGAGAGGATACCGTGTATCTTTATACGAAAAGAATACATATCTGGGTGGCGCGATGGCAGCAGCTGGGGCTCCGAGATTCAAGGCTGATGTAAAAGATCAGGTAGAATATCTGAAGAGACAGATTGTTAAATTTAACGTAGATCTTCACCTCAACACACCAATTGATATCGAAGATGTGAAGCGGGAGAATCCGGATTATGTTGTGGTAGCTACGGGCGCAAATCCGTTTATTATACCGGTTCCTGGACATGATAAACCGATTGTGAGTGCAGCAATCCCGGTTTTGATGAATCAGCGTCAGGTTGGACAGAGAGTAGTAGTAATCGGCGGCGGTGATGTTGGATGCGAATTAGCCTGCGAGTTACGCCTGCAGGGCAAGGAAGTTACTATTGTTGAAATGTTAGATGACATTCTGATGGCAGGACAGAGCTTCGTTGCAAATCATCAGAATATCCGTTACTTGGTAGATCACTCAGGCACAAAACTGATGGTTGGAACCCGATTGATGGAAGTCCTTGATGATGGTGTCCTGGTTTCGAAAAATGATGAAGTCCAGAAGATTGCATGTGACAGTGTGGTATTTGCTACCGGATACAAGGCGAACCATGATCTGTACATGGGTATCTTAAAGGCTGGGTATGAATGTGCACAGATCGGTGATAACGTAAAGCCGGGCAAGATTATCAGTGCAATCCATCAGGGATATCATTGCATCCGTGTCCTTGAAGAGGATTAAGAGCACGAACGTGACTGAAAAATTAAGAAAGAAGAGGAAAAACTATGCCAACTCAAACAAAAGCAATGGTCAATGACGAAGATGACGTTCTCGTATATATTGACCCTTCCAAAAGAGCGATCGTAACAATCGCTTTATTAATAGGATTCTTTGGTATCCATTTTTATATGCGTGCATTCTCCATGTGTACATCCTACATCATGGCTGATTGGGATGCTGGTCAGTATTATTCTGCCGGTAAGGCGCTTCAGACTGCAATCATGGTAGTTGCAACATCTGTTTCTATGTTCTTGATTCCCAAGATGGGTATCCGGAAAATAATGGGTGGATCTCTACTTATCGTTTTATTGTGCGATATCGGAACCCTGCTTGCGCCGAGCCTTCCGGTATTCTTGATCTGTGTAATGATCCAGGGTATTGGTAACGCTGGTCTGATTGCAAACATGATCTCTATGATGAACAAGATCTGGCAGCCGTCAAAACGTGCAATGTGGCTGTCTACGATAGGTGTTACCCAGGGTATTGCAGCGATCGTAGTCCCGACACTTGCCGGACTTCTGATTGATCATTGGGGATGGCAATCCGTATATTATGTAATGATGGTCATTCAGGCAGTTGGTCTGATCAGCATGATGATCTTTACACCGAAGGATACGACACAGCGTAATTATGAGGAAAAACCGTTCGATTTAAAGGGAACACTGCTTTTTGTTGTATGGGTTTGCTGTATTGTACTTGCATGTAATTTCGGTAATGCGTGGGGATGGACTAGCCCTGCGATCATCGCTCTTCTTGCGATTGGACTGGTTGGACTTGTTGTTTTTGTTGTCGTTGAATATAAAATGGGATCAAATGCTATTTTCCCTGTGAAGTTATTTGCGGATAACCGTAACTGCACCATGATCTTTTTGCAGTCGTTCTTTGCCTGTGCAGTGTGTATGGGACAGTTTGTATTCGTTATTTATTACATGCAGGTAGTCATGGGATTGTCAGCAGCGGTTTCAGCTATTCCGTTTACCATTTTTTCAATTGGAACACTGGTGATGCCTACGGTATATGGTTATATCTATAAAAAGACAGGAAAGTGCAAAGCATTGCTGATTATAACAATGTTATTAGTATGTGCGAACTGTTTTATGTATGGATTATTCCTGACACCGACCACCAGCCTGGGACTGATTTACTTTATTTCTGTTGTGGGTGGTCTGGGACATGCTTCCTGTGTCACTCTCTGTTACAATGCAGCAGACGAATATCTGCCGAAGAGCCGTATCGCTGATGGAAATGCGGTTGCATATATCGCAATTTGTATTGCAGGATCAGTTGGACTGGCTGTGATGCAGGCGATTGCCAATGGTGTAGCAGCAAGACAGGCAGTAGCCGGTGTTGAGCAGGTAGCAGCCAGCGGAGCAGGATATGTAGCAGCGATGTTTGCGGCCGGTATTTCGGGATTAATCGGTGTAGTCGCATCTGCATTGCTGAGTCATAAGATTAAAGAAAACGGTGCTGTAGAATAGATTGGAAAGTAGATGACAGGGAGGATTGGTACAATGGCAAACAAATATGGTATCGTAACCGGGGCTTCACGTGGGCTTGGTGAGGCAATCGCAGAAGAACTTGCAAGAGAAGGCTATGATGTAGTCATTACTTATAATGGAAATGCTGCTAAGGCAGAAGCTGTCAAGACACGTCTGGAGAGTGAGTTCGGTGTTCGTGTTGAGATGTATAAGCTTGCAATACAGAATGAGGACGAGGTGATCGCATTCCGTAAGTGGGCGGAAGATACAATGGGTAAAGATCTGCAGGTGCTAGTTAACAATGCAGGTATTTATGCAAATGTTCCCAGTGAGAAAATTGAGTCAAAGGTATTCTGTGACATCATCGATGTGAATGTAAAGGGAACCTTCTTCGTGAACCGTCATTTCGTAGATCTGATGATCGCAAATCATTTCGGAAAGATCATTAACCTCTGTTCAGCAGTTGGTTTACGTGCGGCTCCCGGATCTATCGCATATGCAAGCTCAAAGTTTGCAATACGCGGTATGACACAGGCCATGGCACTTGATCTTGGACAGTACAATATCCAGGTTAACGCAATTGCACCTGGGGCACATAAGACAGATATGTATTGGGATGCAGTAAAGATTGATCCCGTACTCATGGAGACCCGTACCAAGTCCTGCCCGCTTCAGCGCGCAGGAGAGGTGTCTGAGATGTGGCATGTTGTCCGCTATCTGTTGGCTTCGGATTTCATTACCGGTCAGGTGATTTCGCCGAACGGAGGAACAACTATGGTATAAGAACAGGGAGTTAACTGTTCGCTGAGGAGTGTATATGGGCTATGTTAGTATTTTTCTGGGACTTGCGGTCGTTATTATTCTGATGATCCGCAGATGGAGTCCTCTGATGGTCGGTATTGTTGCGGCTGCAGCTGTTATTTTTATGAACGGGCTTCCTTATGGAGAGACAATGACAACGACATTTTTTGACGGTTTTTGTACGATGTTCCAGTCGTTGTTCCCTTTGATTTTCTCAGGAAGTCTGCTGGCGCAGGTCTATAACCGTTCTGGTGCTGTGAATTCAGTCGGGGATGCGATTGCCAATGCGCTGTTTAAGGAAAATGCCAGTACGACGCGCAAGTATGTATCATGTATTCTTGCGATGGCGCTGGCTTCCGGCTTGCTCGCATATTGCGGATTGAATGCGTTGGTTACATTGATTGCAATGTACCCAATCGCACTCCGCCTGATGGAGCGCGCAGGAGTTCCGAAACGTTTTGTTATGGGAATTTTATCCTGTGGTGTGTATACCTTTGCAATGTCTGGTCCGGGATCTGCGGAGACAGTAAATATTCTGGCGATGCAGGCGTTGAATACGCCTTCCAGTGCAGGTGTGGTTGGCGGCATCATTGCCTGCGTGGTGGAGATTACTGTTACCACTATACTTACGGTTAAGATGATAAAAAAAGCAGTCGGACGGGGTGAGGTATTCGCATATGGTCCAAAAGATATAGTTGCAGAAAATGAAGAAAACCGTCCAAATGCGGTGATTTCGCTCATACCGCTTTTAACCCTTGTTATCTTGTTTAACGCGTTTTCTGTAAATATTTTCTCTGCAACAATGATCGCATGGTTATTATCGCTTATATTGTTCTGGAAATATCTTCCGTTGAAAAATGGCAGCAAACGTGAAGAAATATTAGAGATCATGCAGGCGGCAGGTGGACAGGCCTTTGGACCGGTCAGTGCTGTAGGTTCCATCGTAGGATTTACAACTATAGCCCAGAGTCTGCCGGAATTCCAGAATATGTTAGATGGCGTATTTAGCTTAAATCTCTCACCGGCAATCATTCTGATCGTTGCAGTATGTATTATTGCAGCGCTGACAAGTTCTTCAACAGCTGCCATCCGGGTTGCTGTTCCTATGGTTGCTGAACGATGTACGGCAGCGGGACTTTCGCTGGCATTTGTACACCGTGTATCCTGCTTTGCATGCTCGATAGTAGATACACTTCCGTATGGAACGGCGGTGATTATTAACCTGGGCATTGCAGATCTTGATATGAAAGATGGATATCCGCCGATGTTTGTAGCGACAACTGTCGCAACTGCCTGTGGAACAATTGTATGTGCATTGGTGATGTATCTGTTTCCGTATTTGCCATAAGAAAATTACGTTCCGGAAAGTTGCAAAACAGATGATATTTTGTGGTGAGTGGTAGTTGGACATTCAGATGTTATGGAAGTCATAGTGGTGAGAGGATAGGTGAAAAGCAGGTGGATGAAGAGGTTTTGTGACTTTTCATCGCCTGCTTTTATTTAATTTTTTTTACATTCTCTTATCTGGAAGGCCGGTATGGTGCGATACCAGTATTTTCAACATTTGATTTTGCGCGGGCAACGAGCCAGACGGATGTGCTTGCACAGACACCTGACGACTGCCGCGACAGTGCAGAAAGTATTTCTGCACCGAGAGAGGAGGAGTAGCCTTGGCTCCAGCAAGAAGTTACACGAATTGGAATAGCAGAACTACAGATGAAGAAGAACAGATTGAGCCAAATGCTGAACAGATTATCCAGAATAAAAAAGATGGACATCAGACATTTATCTATAAGTTGTTACTTGCCAGAACAGGAATAAATCCGAAGAAAATAAATTATAAAATCAATAGTAAAACCTAAGGTGAATATGTTATGGTCTAATTATGTCCTTTTATCGTTATACCACTCTCTAAACTCTTTTTTCTGACTTCGCCCCATCAGTAAATATGCTGTTAAAAACAACTTTTCAAATTCTTTCGTATACTCGTCAAGTCCTCTGGTATATTGAATAGATTCCTTTTTTGATACAAATAATAAGAACAGATGTTCTTAATTAGATAGACAAAGTCTATTTTTTGTAGTAAAATTGAGCATGTAAGAGTAACAATCAGTTGGCTTATAGAAGTCAATTTTACTATAAATTTCAGGAAGGAGAGGGCATTATGGAGTTTAAATTACATGCCCCATACGAGCCGACCGGCGACCAGCCACAGGCAATAAAAGCCTTAGTAGACGGGTTCAAAGAAGGCAATCAGTTCGAGACGCTGCTCGGCGTGACCGGCTCGGGTAAGACATTTACGATGGCAAATGTGATTCAGAAGCTGAATAAGCCGACATTGATTATCGCGCACAATAAAACGCTTGCCGCACAGCTATACGGTGAGTTTAAGGAATTTTTCCCGGAAAATGCAGTAGAATACTTTGTCTCCTATTACGATTACTATCAGCCGGAGGCATATGTGCCGTCGACGGATACCTATATTGAGAAGGATTCTGCGATCAATGACGAGATCGACAAGCTGCGCCATTCTGCCACAGCAGCCCTTTCCGAGCGGAAGGATGTGATCATCGTGTCCTCGGTATCCTGTATCTACGGTTTAGGAAGCCCGATCGATTACCAGGAGATGGTGATCTCCCTGCGGCCTGGCATGATCAAGGACCGGGATGAGGTGATCCACAAATTGATCGATATCCAGTACGACCGCAACGACATGGACTTTAAGCGGGGAACTTTCCGCGTCCGTGGGGATGTGCTGGAAGTGTATCCGGCGTATTCGGGTAATGAAGCATTCCGGATCGAGTTTTTCGGTGATGAGGTGGACCGGATCCAGGAGATCGATTCTGTGACAGGAGAGGTGCGGGCGCAGCTTGGCCACGTGGCTATTTTTCCGGCATCTCATTATGTTGTGCCCAAGGAGAAGATGGAAGAAGCGGCGAAAAATATCCTGATCGAGCTGGAAGAGCGGGTGAAATATTTTAAGAGCGAGGACAAGCTTCTGGAGGCCCAGCGGATCTCCGAGCGGACGAATTTTGATGTGGAAATGATGCGGGAGACGGGATTTTGTTCCGGTATCGAGAATTACTCCCGCCATCTGACCGGATCAAAGCCAGGAGAGCCGCCATATACGCTGATTGACTATTTCCCGGATGATTTTCTCATCATCATCGACGAGTCCCACATCACTCTTCCGCAGGTGCGGGGGATGTATGCAGGGGACCGTTCCAGAAAGCAGACTCTGGTAGACTATGGATTTCGTCTGCCGTCTGCCCTTGATAACCGTCCGTTAAATTTTGAGGAATTTGAGAGTAAGATCGACCAGATGTTGTTTGTGTCAGCAACGCCGTCAGTCTATGAGCAGGAGCACGAATTACTCCGAACGGAGCAGATCATCCGGCCGACAGGTCTGTTAGATCCGGAGATTTTTGTCCGTCCGGTAGAAGGGCAGATTGATGATTTGATCGGAGAGGTGAACAAAGAGGTAGCCAGGGGCAATAAGATCCTGGTAACGACTCTGACCAAGAGGATGGCTGAGGATCTGACGGACTATATGCGGGAGGTAGGAATCCGTGTGAAATACCTGCATTCGGATATCGACACTCTGGAGCGGGCGGAGATCATCCGGGATATGCGTCTGGATGTCTTTGATGTGCTGGTGGGAATCAACCTTCTGCGGGAGGGACTGGATATTCCGGAGATTTCCCTGGTGGCGATCCTGGATGCGGACAAGGAGGGCTTCCTGCGATCAGAGACATCCCTGATCCAGACCATTGGCCGTGCTGCCCGTAATGCCGAAGGCCATGTGATCATGTACGCCGATAACATGACGGATTCCATGAAACACGCCATTGAAGAGACGGAACGAAGAAGAAAGATCCAGCAGAAGTATAACGAGGAACATGGCATTACCCCGACTACCATTAAGAAAGCGGTTCGTGACCTGATCGCCATTTCCAAGGCGGCAGAGGAAAAATCCAAAGATATGGAAAAAGATCTGGAGTCCATGGATGTGAAGGAATTAAACAAACTTCAGAAGGAACTTCAGAAAAAGATGCACAAAGCAGCAGCGGAGTTAAACTTCGAGGAGGCGGTGCAGCTGCGTGACCGGATGCTGGAAGTGAAAAAGATGCTTCTGGATATGGAATAAAATTCCAAAAGATAGAAGATCAGGATAGGATCCTGGATGCAGGATCTCCGCCCAGAAAGATGGAATCCTGTGTGCTGGAATAATAGTAAACCTGATTGGATAATTGTTCTTCGACAGGAACACATTTTTCATTGACATCTGTTACCATGTCAGCCATTTCCTGAAAAGAATAGGTGGAATCATAAGGGAGAAGCAGAACTTCATGGACACTGGAGGGCAGAATGATCAGATCATGACCGATTTTCTTGGAGAATTCCTTTAGTACTCCGGGATAGAGCATGGCACTGGCACCAAAGATCCCGCTGGTATTGGTCAAAATGGAAAGGGGAATAGGAGTGTCTGTGAGGTCCAGGGCATTTGGGGAAGCTGCGGCAAACGAAGGCTGAATCAGCGAGCCGTTGACAAAAAGCATATCATTGATCAGGCTGGCCATGGAGCGGATACAGGGCGGATAGAGTCTTGGAGTGTTGTCGATGGCCAGTTTGTAAAGTTCAGAGGTATCCGTATTCCAGATGGGCAGATGATCATTGCGGATCAGTACGGTCATCTGCCCATGCTCGTCTTTATCCAGGAACAGGTAGAACACGATTGAAAGATCATGAAATGGAATAGATGGAATTTCTTTTAATAATGTTTCATTGGATTTGGTATGGATCAGCTTCATCGCCACCCGCTCCCGCATCTGGGAAAAATCAGAGAACCGCTTCAGATCAAAAGGCGCCTGATCCTTGTGATCCTCATAGACCACTAGGATCTCCTGAATGATGGATTCCAGATCCCGCCCCTGTTCATAAGCTTCATAATAGCTTTGCAGATAAAACGTTGGAGTGGCGATCTCGTTCAGATGGAAGATCGTCAAACCGTCCAATAAGGTGCCGTTGTTTTTGGGGATTTTGTGGATCGCGATTTCATAATCATCGCCAAGCCGGTTTTTCAATTCCTCAGAAACAGCTGTTTGAAACACTTCATATACCATAAGGTACCTCCTAAGATAAATTTATGTAAACTGAAAACAGTTCCATACGGTGATAGAGGCAAGCAAAAGACAGTGGGATAACATGAAAATAAATTAACTTAGACGAATTTATCTGGGAGTAAAAATAACAAAGAGAATAAAAGATGATCGAAAATCTAAGAAATAGAAAATGCGTCTGATAGGAATCGAACCTACGCACGCGGCTCCGGAGGCCACTGCTCTATCCACTGAGCTACAGATGCATCTCTAATAGTATACAATAATTTTCTGATTCATGCAAGAGGATGAGAATTATTTTTTTGTATATTTTTACTTTTATTTGCATAAAATAACATTTTTAAAAGTTTTTTCATTTTATTATTGCATAAATATAAAAAATGGTGTATAGTGGGTTGTGAATTGAATACAAAAGAAAATTTTTAGGAGGTTTATATACAATGAAAGAAAAAGTAGTTCTTGCATATTCTGGTGGTCTTGATACTACCACACTGATCCCTTGGTTAAAGGAGACATTTGATTATGAAGTAATCTGCTGCTGTATCGACTGCGGACAGGGCAATGAGCTGGATGGTCTCGACGAAAGAGCAAAGCTTGCCGGTGCTGAGAAATTATACATTGAAGATCTGACAGATGAATTCTGTGATCACTATATCGTACCTTGTGTACAGGCACATGCTGTTTATGAAAACAAATATTTACTCGGTACTTCCATGGCTCGTCCTGCTATTGCAAAGAAGCTTGTTGAAGTCGCACGTAAGGAAAATGCCGTAGCGATCTGCCACGGTGCAACTGGAAAAGGAAACGACCAGATCCGTTTTGAGCTTGGTATCAAAGCACTTGCTCCTGACCTGAAGATCATTGCTCCATGGAGAAATGACAAATGGAAATTACAGTCCCGTGAAGACGAGATCGAATACTGCCGGCAGCATGGTATCCATCTTCCATTCTCTGAAGATAACTCTTACAGCCGTGACCGTAACATCTGGCACATCAGCCATGAAGGTCTTGAACTGGAAGATCCTGCAAACGAGCCAAATTACGAACATCTGCTTGTACTTGGCACCACACCTGAAAAGGCACCTGATGAAGGCGAATATGTAACAATGACATTTGAAGCCGGTGTACCAAAGAGTGTCAACGGAAAGGAAATGAAGGTTTCCGATATCATCCGTACTCTGAA
>ERZ773192.932-NODE-932-length-33312-cov-6.353850_pt1 | contig 33312 bp, 30 predicted proteins | sample MGYA00581010_ERZ773192 | MGnify/ENA primary metagenome ERZ773192 (study PRJEB29015, sample SAMEA2737741) | human gut metagenome | biome: human gut; feature: human-associated habitat; material: faeces | place: China | collected 2012 ...
CCTTTCGGAAAGAATGCAGTCGATTTTTTTGTTTCAGCTGTTTTTTTACAGCGCCTTTTCCTTTTCCATTTTACCGGAGGTGTCTATGAATCGTTACAATGAACTGTTAAAACGTTTGCTCGCTGTGTGCAAAGCTCAGCCCGAAATAAAGGCGGTAATAATTGTCGGCTCACAGGCGAGAGAAATTTCAAAGGCAGATGAATATTCCGACCTCGATCTGATTATCGCTTGCTCTGACCCGAAAATATTACTTTATGAAAATAATATAATAGGCAAACTGGGTAAGCCTGTATATTCATTTGTTGAAGATACTTTTGCAGGAGAAAAAGAACGCCGTATCCTATTCGAAAAATCTCTTGATGTCGATATGATTGTTATGTCAGAGGACAGCCTTGTAAATCCACTTAAATCACACAATGCTGATTTTATTCTGAACCGTGGTTTTTCGCTTTGTTATGACGCCTGCGGCATATCACAGCTTATTTGTAAATCATCAAAAATCACACCCTGTGATTTTACCGCTTTATCAGAGGAAAGTTTCCGTAATCTTACAAATGATTTTATGTTCCATACCGTGTGGGCAGAGAAGAAAATCAGACGTGGAGAGCTTTGGACAGCGATAATGTGCGTGGACGGCTATCTCAAGACAAAACTGATCATAATTATCGAGATGTATGAACATTGCATTCACGGCACAGCCTACGATACATGGCATAACGGCAGAATGGCAGAGCAGTGGGCTGAGCCGTTCATCGTCGATAAGCTTGGCGATTGCTTTTCCCGCTACGATGCGGACGATCTGCTCTCCGCCCTTACAGCCACAAGAGAGCTGTTTCTGACCCTCGCCAAAGAGTGCGCCTCAGCTTACGGCTACACTACCGGCATACCCGAAATCGACAGCTGAATACAGCAAAGCCGCAGACCGTTTTATCGCAGGTCTGCGGCTGTTTTGTTTACTTTTCACAGAAAAGTTCTATCTGTTCTCCGAGCGGTCCGCAGCAGAAAGCAATCCTTGCTACAAGCGGATTCTCGGCTGGAATATAAATGTTTTTCGGCTTTACAAATACCTCATATCCTGCTTTTTCAATCCTGTCCGCAAGCTCATCGACATCTGTCACGCTGAGTGCGAAATGCCTTATTACGCCTTGCGGCAAGTCATTTTCGGCATTTGAGAAAACCTCGATTATGCCGTTTCCCGTATCGAACATAACTCCGATAGGATTATCCCAATCGGGACCCCACTGTCTTACTATCATCATACCTAGGGTTTCGGTGTAGAAAGCGATAACCTTTTTAAACTGTTCGCCCTTACTGCATTTGAATGAAACGTGGTGTATACCTGTTACCATTTCTTACTCCTTATTTCTATGGCAGGTCTTTATCCAACCTGTAATGCCGTTTGGAATTTTATCACAATACGGCGCTCCGTCATCATAGATAAGGTTCGCCTGTACCTGTGTAATCATACAGTGCTGACCCATCTCTATTCCGAAAAACAGCGAAGCGACGCCGTGGTCGCCGTTTCTTGTCCATTCGGGAGTATAGCAGATTCCGTTTTTCATTGTTGAGATGTAGTCATAGATTTCGCTGTATTCCTTTTTATAGCAACCGAACTCATCATGTCTGCCACAGGCATAAAGCACATTTACGCCGTTTTTTTCAAGCGTTTCAAGCTGACTGATAGAAGGCATGAATCCTGAAGAAACGGGTATACAGCCGTCAAATAGTTCGGGATAGTTTAGTACCATTCCCCACGTCATATATCCGCCTGAAGAACCGCCTGCGATAATTATGTCAGAAATCGGATTGTCGTTGACTGTCTTGTTTATAATGTCTTTTAGATAAGGAAAATACTTTTCGTTCCAGCTGTCGCACAGTTCTCCGTTTTCATCTTTCTTTTCGTTCGCCAGAGGCACAAGTATAAAAGCACCGCCACCCATTTTCTGCTGATAATCGGCAGTTGCAAACATTTCGCCGCCGCTGTGCGATATACATATTCTTCCGTCAAATGAGTTTGTTGCACCGTGAATAAATACAAGAAGCGGATATTTACCGCATTGACGGATAGCTCCGTTTTTTGTCGGATTGTACAGATAATATGTAATATCACCTGTTTTTTCGGCAGGAAAAGTGAATTTCTCGAATTTATCACGTTCCGTTCCGCCGACATAAGAAGGCTTGTAGCTTATAAAATCATCTTTTCCGAGATACTTTTCCCATTCCGGTCGGATATTGTCAACCTTTGTTTTATTGCTGAATTCGGTTACTTTCATATTTCCTCCTTGTATTATTTAAGGCAATATCGATATAAAGTTCGGTATTGCCTTAATTCTATGTTATTACAGCTGTACCGGCTCTATCTTCCATATCTCCTTGGCGTAATCGCTTATCGTTCTGTCCGAGCTGAACTTGCCTGAGAAGCACATATTTGCCCAGCACTTTCTTGCAAAGTCAAGACGGGAGTTTGCATAGTCGCTGTTTGCCTTCAGCTTTGCCTCAACGTAGGATTCAAGGTCGCCGAGCAGGTAGTAATGATCGGGAACGTGCCAGCTAGCGCCGTCTGTCAAAGCAAAGTAAAGCTCCTTGAAATTGCCTGTTCCGCCATCGCTCACCGTGCCGTCAATAAGCGTATCAAGCACCCGCTTGATTTTCGGATTCTTGCTGACAAGCTTTCTCGGGTCATAGTCCTTCATTATCTTTTCAAGCTCCTCGACCCTTGCGCCGAAGATGTAGTTGTTGCTTTCGCCTGCCTCCTGCACTATCTCGACATTTGCGCCGTCATATGTGCCGAGAGTAACAGTGCCGTTGAGCATAAACTTCATATTGCCTGTACCGGACGCTTCTGTTCCTGCGGTAGAGATCTGTTCGGAAATATCGGCGGCAGTAACCAGCTTTTCCGCATAGGAAACGTTATAATTCTGCACGAATACGACCTTTATCAGTTTGTTTACTTCTTCATCGGCATTGATAAGCTTACCGATTTCGTTTATGTACTTGATGATAGCCTTTGCCCTCATATATCCCGGTGCTGACTTTGCACCGAATATGAATGTGGTGGGGTAGAAGCTCTTTATGCTTCCGTCCTTGATACCAAAGTAGATATAAAGGATGCTGAACGCATTGAGAAGCTGCCTTTTATATTCGTGCAGACGCTTTATCTGTATGTCAAAAATGCTGTTTACGTCAACTTCAATGCCGTCCTTTGCCTTCATATATGCGGCAAGCTGATTTTTCTTTTCCTGCTTTATATCCATGAATCTCTGCATCATATTGTTGTCGCCGCGAAGTCTTTCAAGCGTTTTCAGCCTTGAAAGGTCTGTCACCCACGAATTATCACCGAGCTGTTCGGTTATGAGCGATGATAACTCCTTGTTGCAAAGGGCAATCCAGCGTCTTGGGGTAATGCCGTTTGTCTTGTTCTGGAATTTCTCAGGGAAAAGCTGATACCAGTCCTTTAAAACATCATTCTTAAGTATCTCGGTATGGAGCGCCGCAACGCCGTTTGTGTAGCTTGAGCAGTAAACCGCCATCTTAGCCATATGTACAACACCGCCGGAAATCATCTTCATATAGTCGGTCTTGCCCTTGGGCATATCCTTTGCGTACATTTCGGCAACGAAAGCCTCGTTTATCTGTAAAATAATATCGTAAATTTCGGGCAGGACTTCCTTTACTATATCAAGTCCCCACTTCTCCATAGCCTCAGCCATTACGGTGTGGTTTGTGTAGTTGAATGTCTTCTTGGCAATTTCAAGAGCCTTTTCAAATGAAAGTCCTTCGTTATTTACAAGTATTCTTATAAGCTCTGGGATAGATATGACGGGGTGGGTATCGTTAAGCTGAATAGTTACCTTTTCGTACAGCTTTTCAATGTCATATCCTGCCGCCTTGTGCTTTTTCACAATATCGGCAAGAGAAGCCGCACAGAAGAAATACTGCTGCTTGAAGCGGAGAATCTTTCCCTCTCTTGTATCATCGTTGGGATAAAGCACTCTCGAAATATCCTCAGCCTTTATCTGTTCTATGCTTGCGTTTACATAGTCCTGTGCATTGAACTTGAGAAAATCAAATGTATTCACAGGCTCAGCCTGCCATAAACGCAGTGTTCCTACGTTTCTTGTGCCGTATGCAACAATCGGCATATCATAAGGCATTGCAACAACTGACTGATCCGCAAAGTTTATAATTACCTTGTCGCTTTCGTTTCTTCTGCTCCACGGGTCGCCGTACTTAGTCCAGTCGTCAGCCTCTTCTTTCTGAAATCCGTCAACTATAGACTGCTTGAAAAGTCCGTACTTATAACGTATTCCGTAGCCGTCAAGCGGTAAAGACAATGTAGCGGCACTGTCTAAAAAGCAAGCCGCAAGTCTGCCGAGACCGCCGTTTCCGAGTGCGGCATCTTCAATTTCTTCAAGGTCGGACAGCTTTGCGCCGAGCGAGGAAAGAACCTCTCTCGCATCGTCCTCTACACCAAGACAGAGCAGGTTATTGTAAATGGCTCTGCCTACCAAAAATTCGGCTGAGAAATAGCACGCTCTGCGTGTGGCAAGATGAGCCTTTCTGCTGTCTTTCCAGACAGGCGCTATCTGTTTCATTATCGCAGATGAAAGCGCCTCGTGCAGCTGATAGGGCAGTGCTTTGTCCGCTGTAACTTCATACTTGTCGGAAAGTACCGATTCAATATCGGCTTTAAGTAATTCCTTGTTCATAGCTCCTCCAAAAATCATATATCCGTTAATATGCCGATAACGGCATTTGATACCAGAAATCCCTTCGGGGTAAGGCTTATCGTCTTATCGTCCGTTTTATACAGGTCATCGGGAATCAGCCTGCACTTTTTTAATATATCGTCTTTTGTTATGCCGAAACGTTTTTCAGCCGTATCAAAATCAAGTCCCTCGCTGAGCCTCAATTTCAGCATTGCCCATTCTTCATAGTCGCCGCATTCACGTTCTGTTATAACTGCAGGCTGAACCTTGCTTTCAATAAACGCTCTGAGGTCACGTCCGACAGCGAAACGTTCTCCATTGAAATAAGAATGTGCAGCAGGACCTATGCCGAGATATTCCTCGCACCGCCAGTATCTGAGATTGTGTCTGCTCTCCATACCCGTCTTTGCAAAATTGCTTATCTCGTATTGTCTGAAGCCTTTATCTGAAAGACGTTCTACCGTTTCAAGATAAATATTTGCATATCCGTCTTCATCGGGAAGGATAAGGTGTCGCTTTGAAAACGGCGTATCCGGCTCGATTTTCAGCATATAAGCCGAAATGTGACTTAGCGGCAGGGAAGTCATATAGCTTATCGTTTCAATAAGGCTGTCGCTTGTCTGAAGCGGTATTCCGAGCATTATGTCGCCCGAAATATTGTCAAAGCCTGCTTTGTATGCCATTTTTACAGCATCTGCGCCGACCTTGCTGTTATGCCGTCTGCCGAGCGCTTTAAGCTCGTTATCATTGCCGCTTTGCAAGCCGAATGAAATTCTGTTCACGTTATATGCTTTTAATGAACGAAGTGCGTTTTCGTCGGTACAGCAAGGGTTTGCCTCAACGGTAATTTCTGCGCCTGATGCGATGTACGGCTGAATTTCGTCCATAATATCACATATCTCACGCCAAAGCAGTATCGGTGTACCTCCTCCGAAGTACACCGTGTCAAACCTGAGATTTTCGTTCTGCGACAGATAGTAGCGCAGATTTCTTATCACTGCGTCCTTGTAACTGTTCGCCGTATCGCTGTCAAAAGCTACCGAGTAGAAGTCGCAGTAGGGGCATTTTGACAGGCAGAACGGGATATGGATATAAAGCCCTTTATTCATCAAGCTTAAGCACTGCCATAAACGCTTCCTGCGGAACTTCGACACTGCCGAGCTGACGCATACGTTTCTTACCCTCTTTCTGCTTTTCGAGCAGTTTCTTCTTACGGGTAATATCGCCGCCGTAGCACTTTGCAAGCACGTCCTTACGCATAGCCTTTACGGTTTCTCTTGCAATAATTTTACCGCCGACCGCCGCCTGAATAGGTACTTCAAACAGCTGACGAGGAATGTTGTCCTTTAATTTTTCTGCGATCTTTCTTGCCCTTGCATAAGCCTTATCCGCATGAACAACGAACGAGAGCGCATCGACAACCTCGCCGTTAAGGAGTATATCAAGCTTTACAAGACGTGACGGAACAAATCCCGACATTTCATAATCATAGCTTGCATAGCCCTTTGTGCGTGATTTCAGAGCATCGAAGAAATCGTATACTATTTCGTTCAGCGGAAGATCATAGTGCATCTCAACACGGTTAAGATCAAGGTATTTCATATCCTTGAAGGTGCCTCGTCTTTCCTGACACAGATCCATTATACTGCCGACATACTCAGACGGAGTGTAGATATTTGCCTTTACCATGGGCTCTTCCGCCACTTCTATTTCTGACGGGTCGGGGTAGTTCGTGGGGTTATCAATAAAGATAGTTTCCCCGTCTGTCTTTGTTATCTTGTATACAACAGACGGTGCGGTGGTAACAAGGTCAAGATTATATTCACGTTCAAGTCGTTCCTGAATGATTTCCATATGCAGAAGCCCTAAGAATCCGCAACGGAAACCGAAGCCGAGCGCTATGGATGTTTCCGGCTCGAATGTAAGCGAAGCATCGTTAAGCTGGAGCTTTTCCAGAGCGTCACGCAGATCGCCGTACTTTGCACCGTCGGCGGGATAGATACCGCTGTATACCATCGGGTTTACGTTACGGTAGCCTGCAAGGGCCTCTTTTGCAGGGTTGCTTACAAGAGTGACCGTATCGCCGACCTTTGTATCGCCTATCGACTTTATAGATGCGGCTATATATCCGACCTCGCCTGCACGAAGCTCCTTAGCGTTCTCAAGAGCCTTTGCGCCCATATATCCGACATCAACAACATCGAACTCAGCACCGGTAGCCATCATTTTTATCCTGTCGCCCGGTCTTAATGTGCCGTCCTTTATTCTTACATAAACGATAACACCTTTATAAGCGTCATAGTAGCTGTCAAAGATAAGTGCTTTCAGAGGAGCGTCCGGATCGCCCTTGGGAGCGGGAACGTTCTTTACCACCTGCTCCATTACTTCCTTTATGTTTATGCCCATTTTTGCGGAAATAAGCGGAGCTTCATCGGCAGGTATGCCTATTACTGTTTCGATTTCTTCCTTTACCTCATCGGGATGGGCGGAGGGGAGGTCGATTTTGTTTATTACGGGAACAAGCTCAAGGTCCTGTTCGATTGCAAGATAGGTGTTGGCAAGAGTCTGCGCCTCAATGCCCTGTGTTGCGTCTACTACAAGTATTGCGCCCTCGCAGGCGTTGAGCGAACGTGATACTTCATAGTTGAAGTCAACGTGACCGGGTGTATCTATAAGATTGAAAACGTAGGTTTCGCCGTCATCGGCTTTGTATCTCAGCCTTACCGCACGGGCTTTGATCGTGATGCCTCTTTCACGCTCAAGATCCATATTGTCCAGTATCTGTTCTTCCATTTCTCTGTGTGCGACCGTTTCGGTCTGTTCGAGTATCCTGTCCGCCAGAGTGGACTTTCCATGATCTATGTGTGCAATGATACAGAAGTTGCGTATCTCCTGCATATAGTCTTTATCTGCCAAGCTAAAAATCCTTTCTTTTGTAAAAAATCAGTCTATCCATAAAATTATAGCATAATCCGCACGAAAATGCAAACTATATTTATATATAAATACTGTTTTTAAGAGGGCAAAAAATGAGCGATATGTTATCATACGAGGCTGTACAGCTTAAAAAGCTGCTTGCCGAGGAAAAGGATATACGAAACAGGTATATTTCCGCCGCCGAAGAAATATCCGATCCTCAGCTTAAGGAAAAGCTGCAGAAATGCGCCGCAGTACACGGCAGTCACATCAGTGTTATAAACGGACTTACGGGGGAGAAGAATGATTGACGAGAAGAACCGCCTGAATGAGCTTCTTAGGGCTGAAAATTCGCTTGCACAGAAATATGCCGTGATACTTTGCAGTGCGGTGAGCGGCGATATAAGAACAAAGCTGACATTCAACCAGAGAGGCATAAACGAAGCGGCATCGTTTATTATTGACGAAATGAATTCACGGGGGTGGAACGTGCCGAAAAGCATATTACCGCCGAAAAACTAAAGTTTTCGCCCTTTCTGCCGATATACCTTACAGAAGGTTCAATGAAAAGGTACGGAAAGGGTGGTATTATTATGTCTGCCGTAAACACAAATTATGAATACAAGCCTGCTTACAGCGTAAGTGCAACGGACAAACCCGACAAGTCAAAGGAAACCTCAGCGGTTAAGCTAAGCACGGATGCACAGAAATATCTTGAACAGCTTAAAGGCAAATATAAGAATGTTGATTTTATCGTGGCTGATTTTTCTTCGGATGAGGAGGCACAGAAGCATCTCGCAACAGGAAATGGCGAGTATAACTGCGTCATAACTCCCGATACTCTTGAAAAAATGGCTTCGGACGAAACCGAAAGGGCTAAATTCGAGGGCATTATTGATAAGGCTATAGGTGAACTGCCCGAAATAAGAAAACAGCTCGGCGATGATTCGGACAATGTTACAAAGCTCGGTATCAGCGTTGACAGTGAGGGCAACGTTTCGTATTACGCACTTATAAAGGAAAGCCTTAAAAAGAACGAAAACGTTGAAAAAGCCAAAGAAAAAGCCGCCGAAAAAAAGGCGGAGGAAGCTAAGAAAGAGGAAAAAGAGGAATATGAGGAACGGCTTGTGACAGCTTCTTCGGTAGAAGAACTGATAAAGCTGATTAAGGCGGCATATTCCGAGAAATCCGACGATCGCTTTGAAAAGAGCGATAAGAATGACGATGCGCTTAAAATCGACAGGGTAGACTTCAGCAGCGGAAAGGCACAGCCGACATATGAACAGTATGTTCCGTCTGCCGTTCCCGAAGAAAAGCATCCGTTTGACTTCAAGGCATAGAAAAGAATAGCATTAAAGGACGCTTATCCGTTTTGGGTGAGCGTCTTTTTTTACCTAAAGCGATGCAGTTATAGCCGTATCCGGTATATTCTTGTCCCAAGGATAATAGAATTAACCGGAAAGGACTGATCGTTTGAAAAATACCTATGTAAAAAACACAATAATCCTGTTTGTTTCAATGGTGATAAGCAAGATAGTCGGCGCTGTTTTCAAGATACCGCTCACCAATATACTCGGCGGTATCGGAATGGGCTACTACTCGACTGCGTACAGTCTTTATACGCCTGTTTTCGCTATGACTGCGGCGGCTGTTCCTACCGTTATAATAAAGGCGGTTGCGGATAACATAGCTTTACGCAGGTTTGCCAATGCGCAAAAGGTGCTGAGAACGGCTGTCGTTATATTCGGAGCGATAGGTCTTATAGGCACGGCGGCAATACTGGCACTTGCACGGCCTTTTTCGGATACGGTCGCACAATCTCCGCAGAGCGTATGGGGAATAATCGCAATAGCGCCGTCGGTTTTTCTGTGCTGTATATCATCGGTATATAAGGGCTATTACGAAGGGTGCTGTAATATGATGCCGTCGGCTGTGTCGCAGGTCGCAGAATCGGTCTGCCGTGCCGTGACCGGACTTTCTGTGTCGCATCTTATAATAGAATACGGAATGAAATGCTATGCAGGCGGCGAAAGAATATTCGGAGTTATTGCAGAAAGCGAAAGCGAGGCTGTGGATATAATAATGCCTTATGCGGCGGCAGGTGCGGTTCTTGCCGTTACGGTGAGCGAGCTGTGCGCACTCGTTTGCCTGCTTGTGAGGAAAAAAGTCTGCAAAAGGATTATAGATACGTCTGCGGGCGATAACTCGACCGACAGGGTGTCAGTAATCGCAAAGCGGCTTATAAAGTCCTGCATTCCTGTTTCCGCCGCCGCAATAGTTGTGAATCTGTCCTCGTTCATCGACCTTATCACAATACCACGCTGTCTTAATTTTGCTCTTTCTTCCGATCCTGGATATTTTACGGCGTGTTTTTCGGATATAATAAAATCACAGGGTGGTGCTGTGCGGCTTGCGAACTTTATGTACGGCAGTTATACCGGTCTTTCGTGGACGATGTTCATGCTGATACCTTCTTTCACGGCTATGTTCGGCAGGAGCGCACTGCCGCAGATAGCAGGTGCGTGGACGCTCGGTAACAGAAAGGAATTTGAACGCAAGGTGACGGTCGTTCTGCGTTCAAACTTTATTATCGGGTTTCCGCTGTATCTCGGGCTGTCGGCTATGAGCAGGCAGATACTTGAGTTTTTGTTTTCGGGCAGACAGCAGGAGGTATCGGTAAGTGCGACATCGCTCTTTATACTGGGGCTTGGCGGAGTTTTTCTGACATTGTCGTCTACGTTTATTTCAATATTTCAGGTCATCGGGCGGTCGGATCTTCCGGTGAAGCTCATGCTGCCGGGCTGTGCGGTAAAGCTGATATTCAATGTGTTTACAATATCCGTACCTGTTGTCAATATCAACGGAGCGGCAGTTTCAACGGTAATCATGTATGCGGCGGTCGCACTGGGAGGATATTTTGCACTTGAAAATGTTACCGGGATAGATTTTCACATTATCAGAAGAATGGCTGTTCCCCTGAGCGCAGGGGTCGCATGCGCTTTCGTATCACGCATTGTGTATGGTTTGGTCGGGGAAAGCGTAAATGCTGTGGCGGCTCTGTTTTTGCCGATAGCTTCGGGCGGTGCGGTTTATATAATTTTACTGATAATCTTCAACGAGATTAATCTTAAATCTTTGCTAAATCGACAAAAAAGAAAAAAATTCTGAAATTATCTTGATATTTGACAGATTTTAGAGTATTATTATATAAGATTAAAAACGGGCTGAAAAAAGAGTCCGACAGGTATTGGAAGTGTACGATTTGGATTTTGAAATTAAAGACAAGTATGATATTGACGATCTTCTCGAAGTGACGAGGATACTCAGAAGCGAGAACGGCTGTCCGTGGGACAGAGAGCAGGATCATAAGTCGGTCAGAATGAATGTTCTGGAGGAGGCTTATGAGGTGATGGAGGCTATCGACGCAGATGACGCTGCAATGCTTAAAGAAGAACTCGGAGATCTGCTTTTTCAGGCGGTATTTCACTGCGAGATCGAAAAAGAGCGTGGCAGGTTTGAATTCAACGATATATGCGATGATGTCACAAAGAAGATGATATATCGTCATCCGCACGTTTTCGGAGATGTAAACGTCAACAATTCGGATGATGTTCTTAAGAACTGGGACAAGCTCAAAAAGAAATCCAAGCACCAGGACACCGTTGCGGATACCCTTGACAGCGTGCCGATGGTACTGCCTGCGCTTATGCGTGGCGAGAAGGTCTTCAAGCGTGCGTCAAATGCGGGCGTAGCGCTTTCCGGTACAAGCGAAGCCGTTGATCTTGTGAAAGAAAAGCTCGCAAGCCTTGAGTTAGCTATTAATGACAAAAACGAAGCACTTACCGAAGATAATTTTGGGGAACTTTTACTCTCTTGCTGTATTTTATCACGTTTTATCAAAAAAGATTGCGAAAAAGCCTTGACTTTTGCTGTAAATAAGTTTATAATGCGTTTTAGAGAGCTTGAGAGTAATACGAGGTCGCAAGGCAAAACGCTCGACAATCTGTCAGATGAGCAGATAAAAGCGCTGTTTTTAAATTCTGATTAACCGTAAAGCAATTAGTCGGTTGACCGTATTACGTCTGTTAGCTTTTATGCTTAACAATATTAATAATTTTAATTGGAGGATTACTCAAATGACAAAAGCAGAATTAGTTACAATGGTTGCTGAAAAGGCAGATCTTACAAAGAAGGATGCAGAAAAGGCAATCTCAGCTTTAGTTGAGAGCATTTCAGAAACACTTGCCAAGGGCGAAAAGATCCAGCTCGTTGGTTTCGGTACATTTGAAGTTCGTGAGCGTGCAGCTCGTGAGGGCGTTAACCCCCGTACAGGCGACAAGATCAAGATCGCTGCTTCTAAGGTTCCCGCTTTCAAGGCAGGCAGTGCTTTAAAGGATGCAGTTGCTAAGTAATTAAGTCTGGTTCAATAGCGGAGGCGGTATTTTTACAGCCTCCGTTTTTTGTTTTGTTTTAAAGGAAAGGTTTATTATGCGGCTTGATAAATTTCTTAAAGTATCACGTCTTATCAAAAGAAGAACAGTGGCAAATGAGGCGTGTGACGCTGAAAAGGTTTCGGTAAACGGTAAACCTGCAAGAGCCTCTTATGATGTTAAGGTCGGAGATGAGATTGAGATAAATATGGGCAAAAGCCCGCTTAAAATCCGTGTTCTTAAGGTGGTTGAGGTGGTCGGTAAGGACGGAGCCTCAGACCTTTACGAAGTGGTATAAGCATAATACGGACATACCCCGAATATTATTTATCATACGGTAAATAACATTCGGGGGTGTTTTTTATGGAAAAATCACTGCAGAAGCTGACGCTGACCGACAGGAGAAAGCTGGAGGTGGGCGGAGTGCTAGAAATCATTTCGTACAATGATGAGAACATAACTATGTATACTGCGCTCGGCAATCTGCGTATCGGCGGAGAGAATCTTGAGGTGGGTGCAGCGTTCAGTGAAAACGGCACTGTTGAGATAACGGGATACATACGCACGATACATTTTTGTGACGGCAAGTCGGGATATGCGGATAATTTCATATCAAGAATATTCAGGTAGGTGGGTGTATGAACGAAGAAACATCGCTGATGTGGCAGATTGCCTGCTTTTGCGTCTGCGGAGCATTGCTGGGAGTCTTATATGAGCCGCTTCGCATATTACGTCTGATAATCCCTCACCACAGCTTTATCACGGGAGTGGAGGATACTGCATATCTTTCCTTGTGCGGCGTTGTCATGTTCGGGCTTTCGATGGAAACGGGAAACGGAAATTTCCGCCTTTCGTATCTTTTAGCCGCCTTCGTCGGAGGGGTAGTGTATTTTCTTACTGTGGGCAGGCTTATAAAGATTATTTATTCTGCCGTGATAAAGACCGTTTTCAAGGCGGTGAAATTAATCGGAAGAAAACTGCTGCGGCCTGTCATAAGGTGCTTTGTGTCAATTGCACATAAATTGATACTGCCTTTTGTTAAACTTTACGAAAATATTGACGCTAAAATGAAAAAGCATAAAGCAGACTTGAAAACCTCTCCTGAAATGTTATATAATAATATTAATAATCACGGAAGGAATGAGATGTCAGTTGGCAACAGGATCGAAGGCAAAATCGGGAAAATTCAATAAAGTAATGCTTTTACTTGCACCGTTGCTCGTAATTGCGCTTGTTATCTGTGTTTATAATTTCATCTCGATACAGGTGGAAATTGCACAGAAGAACGAGGAACTGGCGAAGCTCACCGCTCAGGTAGCCGAAGTGGAGAACGAAAACAAAATGCTGAGCAGATATTCCGATGAACAGTATAAAGTTGAGTATATTGAAACTATCGCAAGGGATAAGCTGGGTTATGCGAAGCCGGAGGAGCGGATATACTACATCGTTCCTGCTGATTGAATAATATGAACAAATGAGGCTTTCACGTTTTGTGAAAGCCTCTGCTTGTATAAAGTCTTTTATTTGGATATGCTTCTGTTATATCATTCAGCTATGACTATTATAACAGGCTACCGATAGTTCTTTTTGTCGGACAGCACTTCTCGGGTTCGCTATTCGAATTAATACACCTGTCAATATGAAAGAGGGAGACAACCAAAGGGATCAGGTACAAGTCTGAGCCTCGCTCACGCAAGGCTCGTGCACTCCGCTAAAGCTCCGCTGGACTTGACAGCCCCTCTCCCTGTCCCTTAGGTTTTCTCCCTCTTGGCTCCCTCTTTCCTTACCCATACCCACACCCCGTCGGGGTGTTGGCTGAACTCGTAAAACTACCTGAACATTGTATATCCTGTCAATGCAGGGACGCTTAACGCTACACGTCCGCATATTAGTACATATATCTTAGGTTAGTGGCGTTTTTTTGAAGGGTAAATGTCAGTGCAGTTGTACTGATAAGGTCACGAAATTATTAATGCCTTGTCGGTAAGGAAAGCGTTTCCGGCGGTGTTGGTGATATATCTCACTGTGTGGCTTTAATAACAATCAGTTTATTGACAATCTGAGGCTTTCACGTTTTGTTAAAGCCTTTTGCTGTTATATAAGCCCGAAAATCTGAAATGCCGCAATTCCGCTTATGCAGACAATACTGCCGATGATATTGAGCGGCTTTGTGCTTTCCTTGCGGATAAGACCGATAAAGAAAAGTGCGACCATTATCATAGGCTGTATGAATGAATAGTTGGTCATGCTTGTGGCGATAACGGCATTTTCAAGCACAAGTCCGAGTGCGTTCGGTATTTTGGTCAGCGCTACAAATGCACAGCCCTTCGGCTTGTCTTTGATCATCCTTATCGGGTGAACGAAAGGCACAAGCACGGCGGCAAGCAGGATAAGTCCGAAAAGCAGGGCAAAGTATGAGGATATGTACGGCGCAGACGCAGTGATAATAAAGCCGTAGCCGAACTTTGAAAGCAGATAGAAGAACAGCGGTACAGCTATTTTCTTATAGCTGATATGCTCTCTTTCCGACCGTGCTATCATAAAAAGTCCTACGGCGGTGACAACTATCGCCAGTAGTTTTAAAACGCTGAATGTATCCGTAGCGGTTATTATATCGGTCGCATAGGACGCAAACAGGCAAAGACCGAGCCATGCCTTAAGCTCGAATGCAGACATCTCGGTAAGTACAAGTGCAGACATCTTGAATTCAAGCAGCTTCGACACCATAATAAGAACAGCCGCAAGCACAGACTGCCAGCAAAGCTGTAAGTGCATATCGGAAAAGGGCATAAGCGGCAGTAAAAGCACCGCTGTAGGCAAAGCCATCAGAAAAGTGAACGAATTGCCGTCAAATTTCAGCTTTGCGACGGAGTATTTGTCGCTGAGACCGCAGACGGTGTAGCAGGCGACAACAAGAAGCATCAATACCATAACGGTTATTCCTCTTTATTCTTCTATAGTATATTCGAGCATTTCATAGTGCAGCTTTGTGCCTATGTCACTGCCGGGCGGTAAAAGCGCCAGTGCAATAAACAGCGTTTCTCCGCTTATTTTTTCCGTAAGTGTGGCGTATTCTCCGCTTATTTCGGTAATAATGTAATCTTTTGGCTCCATAGTTCAGAAACTCTCCTTCTTTTTATTTTACTAACTGATTTTATCACAAAAAATTAATTATAACAAGCCTTTTTTACTTGAAACTCATCTTTCGATATGTTATACTATATTTCATCGAAAACGATTACCTTAAAAAAGTCGTTTTTAGCTAAAAGAAAAGTAAAAGAGCAACGGAAAGAAAAGAAGAAACTATGAGAGATTTAACAAAAGGAAGCATAATCCGGCTTATGCTCCTGTTCAGCCTGCCTATTCTGCTTGGCAGTTTGTTCCAACAGGCGTATAACCTGGTCGACATTATAATTGTCGGAAAAAAACTCGGTGAGCTGTCGCTATCCGCCGTAGGTTCGACAACGGCGGTGGTGTCGCTTATGTTCAACATCATAAACGGCCTGTGTACCGGTTTTGCAATCCCTGTTGCAAAGCACTACGGTGCTAACGATATGAACAAGGTGCGGCGCACGGTGGCAGGAATGATCACATATTCTGCAATAATTACCGCAGTGATCATGACGCTGTGTATAGTGTTTGTTGAGCCGCTGCTTACTGTACTCAATACGCCGGCTGAGATTTTTGAACAGGCGAAGCTGTATCTTACGATAGTGGCAGGCGGACTTATAGTTACGCTTATATATAACCTTGAAGCGAACATTCTTCGTGCTTTGGGCGACAGCATAGTACCGCTGATAATACTTGTAATTTCAGCTGTGCTGAATGTCGGACTGGATTTTCTGTTCATATTCGGATTCGGTATGGGGGTTGACGGTGCGGCGCTTGCAACGGTTATCGCACAGCTTATCTCCGCTATTGTCTGTTTTGTTTATCTTATCAGAAAATGTCCGTTTTTAAAGCTCGGCAGGTCTGATTTCAGGCTTCACGGCGAGGAGATAAAAAGCCTTCTTGCTTCGGGGCTTGGAATGGCGCTTATGTATTCGATAGTTGACATAGGCTCGATAGTTCTGCAAAACGGCATCAACGGGCTTGGAACGGGCATAATCTCGGCTCATACCGCCGCCAGAAAGATATTCAGCTTTACTATCATGCCGTTCTCGGCTATCAGCGCAACGCTTGTGACATTTGTAAGCCAGAACCTCGGTGCAGGCAAGTTTGACAGGATAAAGAAAAGCATAAAATACGGTCTGCTGATAGGCTACGGCTGGTCAACGCTTGCGGTGCTTATTGTGTATCTGTTCGGAGAACAGCTTGTGCTTATGATAGCACCTGCGGATAACCATGAAATTATAGATACGGCGGTCAATTATCTGAGGATAAATGTGCCGTTCTACTATGCTCTGAATACGCTTTTGTCGCTGAGATGTACACTGCAGGGACTCGGAAAGAGCGTTGTTCCGATAGGAGCAAGCATTGTCGAGATGATATGGAAGATAGTGACTGTAGTTGCGGTTATCCCCGTATGCGGTTATTTCGGCGTATGTATATCCGAACCGATCATATGGACGGCAAGCGGACTTCTTGTTGCGGTTATTGCAATAAAGACGCTCAGGGCGTTTGAGAAAGCGTAATATTGCGTTTAGATATTTCAATTTTCGGCATTTTAGTTTTTTTTGAAAAATATTTCAAATAAATGCAAAAATCGCTTGCAAAATTGTTAATATAGTTGTATAATAGATACATTAGTAGCGTTAATGCTAAGAAAGGTTAATTTTATGAACATCTGGCACGATATTGATAACGAAAGAGTAACTCCCAATGACTTTTTAGCTGTCATTGAGATCTCAAAGGGCAGTAAGTCAAAGTACGAGCTTGACAAGAAGACGGGAGTGCTTATACTCGACAGAATACTGTATACATCGACACATTATCCCGCAAACTACGGATTTATCCCCAAGACGCTTGCTGACGACGGAGATCCGCTTGACGTGCTTGTTCTGTGCAACGAGCCTCTTGTTCCGCTTGTGCTTGTACAGTGCTATCCTATCGGTGTTATAAATATGATAGATAACGGAAAGATGGATCAGAAGATAATAGCTATCCCGTTTGAAGATCCCAATTATAACTCTTACAGAAGCATTGAGGGTTTACCCTCGCACATCTTTGACGAAATGCTGCACTTCTTCAAGGTATATAAGCAGCTTGAGGGCAAGGAAACTGCGGTCAACGAGGTAATGGGTCACAAGGCTGCGGTTGAGATCATAAAGGAATGTATAGCAAATTACGATGAGGTTTACGGTGAAAAGTACAACAACATTGATACTGGCAAGTAAATCTCCACGCAGAATTGAACTTATGACGCTGGCAGGCTTTGATTTTTTATCCGTTCCTGCCATAAAGGAAGAGAAGATAACGGGCGGTACAGCACCGTCAGACGCAGTTCTTATGCTATCACGACAGAAAGCAGAGGAGATATCTGAAAAATATCCCTATAATACGGTTATCGGAGCGGATACTGTTGTGGCGCTCGGTAATGAGATAATGGGCAAGCCTGAGAATGAACAGGACGCATTTGATATGCTGAAAAAGCTGTCAGGCAAAACACATACGGTACTTACGGGAGTATGCGTAATTTCTCCCGATAAGCATATACATTTTTATGAAAAGACCGAGGTGGAATTCTATCCGCTCGGCGACGATGAGATACGGCAGTATATAGCAAGCGGTGAGCCTATGGACAAAGCGGGCGCTTACGGCATCCAGGAAAAGGGCGCTATGTTTGTAAAACGTATAAACGGCGATTTCTACAATGTTGTAGGATTGCCCGTAGCACGGCTTGCAAGAGAACTGAACGCTCTCACAGAAAAATAATCTTCAGTGAAAGGACGCAAAGGTATGTTATTTTTGAACAACGCATTTACAAAAGATATTACGGAGTACGACGGAGAAGTGCTCAAGGAAGTAAAAACCGTAGACGGAAAGATATATCTTTCAAACGGCGCTATCATTAAAGAGGGTGTTGTCGGAAAATTCTTCGACATTGCAACTAATGACAAATACGGTACTGTATTTGAGGCCGGCGGTCCCGATGAGATCGGTCCTATCGTTGGATTCGCTCCTGTTACGGGTGATTCCGCTCCCGATTATTTCGCATTCTGATTATCAAAGCTAAACAAACTGCGGCAGAGCAATACGCTTTGCCGCTTTTTTCTTTTCCGTTTTTATGACTTTGGTTGGATTTGACGGTTTTATAAACAGATATTTGAATTTTATGCTGAAATATATGTTGCATACAACCGCTATTTGTGTTATACTTAATGCAAACAAGGAGGAGTTGATATGGAAACGTTTTTTTCAAAGCAGTTACAGATGCTCAGAAAGCAAAGCGGTATCACGCAGGAACAGCTTGCCGCCAAGCTCGGCGTTACCGCACAGGCAGTATCAAAATGGGAAAACGGGAGCTATCCAGACGGCGATTTACTGCCTAAAATAGCGGACATCTTCGATGTTTCTATAGACAATCTTTACGGCAGAGGAGAGAAAAGGTGTTCGTTTGAACAGCAGGTTGTGAATCATATGCAGGCTATAGCCGACAGCAGTCAGGATTCCTGTGCCGAGTGGCTTAAAAATTACCGTAACATAATCTGGGCTATGCAGCTTACTGCGTGGCGTGAATGCCGCTATTACTATGATCTTCCCGATTTTAAAGATTCAAACGGCACGATTGCTTCCGAGTGCACCTGTAATACAGGTGTGACGTATATGCGGCTTAATAAGGATTTCCGCTATTTTACATTTATAGAACAGCCGGAGAGCTTTGCAAAACAGTTTTCGGATATTGATAAGCTGTCGGAGCTGTTCAGGTTCTTAGGAGATAAGATGAACTTAAAGGTGGTAATGTATCTTCTTTCTCTTGATAACGGCGAGGTAGCCGGTGCCTCAACTATAGCAACTCATATTGGCTATCCGAAAGAAAAGATAGAAAAAGCGCTTCAGTATCTTTTGAGCATCAACGGCTCAAACAAAGAGATAATCGAAATAAGCGTGCTTTGCGCCGACAACGGTAAAGAAAAAGTATACGGAGTAAGAAACTACTTGCCGGAAATGCTTATTTTGCTGACAGGTGCGTTTGCCGTACTCAATCAGCCACACGGCTATTCGACAAATGTAAACAACCGTGATTATCCTTTCTTTGACCGAAAGGATATGAGCTTTATAAAAGTGGGAGAGAAAAATGAAGAAAAATAAAGAGAAAGAGAAAAACACCAATCCTTATCATAAGGAATACGGCGTTTTCAGCAACAGCATTCACGCATTAAATTCAATGCTGAGCTATTCACACAGGTTTATACCCGTTATAATAATCAGCGTAGTCTGTGCGCCGATTATGCAGTATCTGTGGTCTTTCATATCAAAGTTCGTTATAGATATGATAACTACAGGACAGAGCGTTACTGCGCTTGCACTGCTTATGGGCGGATTTACCGTAATACAGATTACGGCTACTATGCTGAACCTTTACGGCAACTCATTCTTTCACATTTATATCGGAGCAAGATTCAGGCAGATGGGACTTAAGAACCGCAAGATAATGTCGGTGGATTACGGCTATCTTGAGGACAAGGACTTTATGGACTGCTATCAGAAAGCAGGAAACGCCTGCAACAGCAATAACGAAGGCATAGAGGGTATGATGAGAGGCATTGTGCGTCTTTTAACGCTTATACCGATAATCGTTGTCGGTATCGCCATTCTCGGTACGATGAATATTTTTATCGTTATTGCTATTCTTATCTGCTCGGTACTGCAATTTGTTGTTACCAATAAGACAAACGCTTACTGCAAGAAAAAGGTGTGGGATCCGCTTGCACCGTGGTGGCGCAGACACAATTATCTTTCTTATACCACGAGCGACTTTGAGGCGGCTAAGGATATAAGAATGTTCGGGATAGCCGACTGGCTTACAGAAAAGTTCAGAGTGCTGAACAAAGAGCGTTATGCGGCACAGAAGAAAAATTCAAAGATATGGGCGGTGTCGGCTGTCATAAATGCTGTACTATGGGCAGGAGTGCAGGCGGCGGTTTACGCATGGCTCTTGTACAGCGTTGTAACCGGAAGTATGACGATAGGCAATTTTACTTTGTATCTTGCATCGTCAATGACATTCTTTGATTATACAAATCAGCTACTGACCGCTGTATCGGACTTACTTGCAAGGAGCAGGGAATATGACGATTTCCGCAGCTTTATGGATGCTGACTGCGGAGATAAGGACGACAGCGGAATTGATGTTCCGCAGTGTGACAGCTATGAATTTACATTCCGCAATGTTTCATTCAAATATCCCAAGGCTGAAAAATATGCACTTAAAAACGTCAATATCACTCTTAACGCAGGTGAACGGCTTGCGGTGGTCGGACTTAACGGCGCAGGAAAATCTACCTTTATAAAGCTGCTGTTAAGGCTGTATGAGGTGACAGAGGGCGAGATACTGCTGAACGGTGTCAATATAAAGCAGTACAACAAGCACAGCTATTATAAGATATTCTCGCCTGCTTTTCAGGAGGTGGAACTGTTCGCATTTCCTCTGTATATGAACGTTTCAATGAGCAGTGCGGATAAATCGGATAAGGAGAAGGCAAGGCAGTGCGTTATTGATTCGGGACTTGAGAATAAGCTCTCTGAGCTTGAAAAGGGTATGGATACCGAGATACTAAAGATCGTTTACGATGACGGCGTTGATCTGTCGGGCGGCGAAAAGCAGAAGCTGGCGCTTGCCAGAGCGTTATATAAAAATGCGCCTGTAGTTGTCCTTGACGAGCCTACGGCGGCACTTGACGCACTTGCGGAAAGCAAGCTGTACGGTGACTTTGACAAGCTCATCGGTAACAAGACAGCGGTATATATCAGCCACAGATTAAGTTCTACGCAGTTTTGCGACAAGGTCGCTATGTTCAAGGACGGCGGTATAGTCGAGTACGGAACTCACAGCGAGCTTATGGACAAGGGCGGAGAATACGCAGATATGTTCAATGTTCAGGCTCAGTATTATATTGACAACAACGAAAGCGAGGTGGCTGTCAATGCGTAAAGAAAAAGAGAAAAAGATACTGCCTACGCTTAAATTTATGCTGAAAACAGCAGTAAAGAATAAGCCTCAGCTGTTTATCGCTTATGCGTTGCAAGTAGTGGTTTCGTTTTCTCAGACAATGGTTAATATCATCTCGTCAAAATATCTTGTAGATGAGATCGCCGCAATAATCGGCGGCGGTAAAGCTGAGGAGCATATACCTACTGCGATATTCTGCATTGCGCTTATAGTCGGTGTGACCTTGCTTGCGGCGCTTATCAACTATCTTGTAAATGAGATAAAGAATGTTTATTCCGAGTGGTTCAACGAGTATTTTGAAGTAGGGCTGTCCGAAAAGGTAATGAAGATGGATTTTGAGCATACCGAGGATCCCGACACGCTCGATCAGATGAACAAGGCGAAAGAGGGTATGTCGTGGTACAGCGGCGGAGTAGTCGGAATACTGAACGGTTTCTTCAATATCGTTTCAAACGGGGTGAACGTATTCGGCGTTATAGCGATAATCGCCGTAACCTGTCCGCTTCTTCTGCCGATACAGATTATATCGCTTGTTCTTATCACGATATTCACAAATAAGAGCAACAAGCTTGATATAGAATATTTCAAGAAGCTGTCTAAAATCAATCGCCTTTTCGGATATTTCTTCTATCAGCTGTCTGACCCGTCAAACGGTAAGGAAGTCAGGCTGTTTGACAGTAAGGATATGATGTGCGATAAAGCGGATTACTACAGCAATAAAACTATAGACACGTTCAGGGAGCAGTACAAAGCGCAGTATAAATATATGCAATACTCAAATCTTACAAACGGACTGCGTGACGGACTTTCATATTTCTACATAGGCTTTAAGGCACTGACGGGAGCGATTACACTCGGTGATTTTACAATGTGCGTTTCATCTGCTTCAACGCTCTACTGGGGACTGTATAGCATTGTAGACAACATTGCGGCTACGGTAAAGGCGTGCGGTTACGCATATGAATATCTGAAATTTGATGCAATTTCCGACAGAATGACAAAGGGTGATAAGCCTGTTTCGGACGGCGAACACGTTATCGAATTCAGAAATGTCAGCTTCAAATATCCGAGAAGTGAAAATTATGTCCTCAGAAATATCAATATCACGATCAGACAAGGCGAGCATCTGTCTGTAGTCGGACTTAACGGTGCGGGTAAGACAACGTTTATAAAGCTCCTTTGCCGTATGTATGATGTAACAGACGGTGAGATACTGATCGATAATATCAATATCAAGGATTACTCGGACAGCGAGTACAGAAAGCTGTTCTCGGTGGTGTTTCAGGATTTTGAACTGTTTGCTTTCAGCCTTAAGGAGAATATAATACTTGACGAGCAGGAGGACGAGGAAAAGCTGATAAATACGCTCAAAATGGCAGGCTTATATGATGATGCAATGAAGCTTGAAAACAAGCTCGACACGACAATATTCAAAAGCTATGATGAAAACGGTACTGAGCTTTCGGGCGGTCAGCAGCAGAAAACCGCTATCTGCCGTGCTTTATACCGTGACAGCCCGATAGTAATACTTGACGAGCCTACAGCGGCGCTCGACCCTGTAGCCGAATATGAGATATACAAACACTTCAACAAGCTTGTAGGCGGCAAGACCGCTATCTACATATCGCACAGGCTTTCAAGCTGTAAATTCTGTGATGAAATCGCCGTATTTGCCGATGATACGATAAAGGAGTACGGTACGCACGATGAGCTTGTGAAAATCGAAAGCGGGATTTATTCCGAAATGTACAACGCTCAGGCGCAGTATTATGTAGAGAACGTGTCATAAACAGCATAAAGAAAATGCCCACGCAGTGATAAATTCTGCGTGGGTATTTCATTATTTTACGCTATTCCCGATAATGTGCATATACCGTTTACCGCTATGCAAAGCACTATTCCGATAACGGTCGGCAAGGCAAAGCTCACCGCTGTCCATTTAAGGCTCTTTGTTTCCTTATATATCGTAAGGCAGGATGTCGAGCAAGGAAAATGAAACAGCACAAATATCACCATACATATTGCCGTTACAGCAGTCCAGCCGTTCGATACGAACAAATCCTTTAATGCGGACAGCTCCGATATTTCGGTAAGCACTTTACCCTCAGAGTACGCCATTATGATAATAGGCACAACTATTTCATTTGCGGGAAAGCCGAGTATGAACGCAAGCAATATAACACCGTCAAGTCCCATCATTCTGCCGAACGGGTCAAGAAACTCTGTGCAGTGTGACAACAGCGAAGCATCGCCTGCGGTTACATTCGCCATCAGCCATATAATCAGCCCTGCCGGGATAGCGACAATTACCGCTCTGCCGAGAACGAACAACGTCCTGTCGAGAAATGCTCTGACAAGGACCTTTGCGAACTGCGGTGTTCTGTATGGCGGAAGCTCAAGCGTGAATGATGACGGCATTCCTTTGAGAAACGTCTTGGACAGGAAACGTGACGAAAGCATAACAGCGGCAATAGAGGCGGCTATAGTGACACTCAGCAGTAGCGCCGCCAAAAAATCCGAGCCTGCGACAGCCGGCACACCGATTGCAAACATTGTGATAACGCTTATGATAGTCGGAAATTTTCCGTTGCAGGGCATAATTGACGCAGTTATGATCGCTATAAGCCGTTCACGTTTACTGTCGATTATCCTTGCACCCGTTATTCCGCAGGCATTACAGCCAAGACTCATACACAGACATAACGCCTGTTTACCGCAGGCTCCTGCCTTTTTGAACGCTTTGTCAAGATTGAACGCTATTCTGGGTAATATTCCGTAATCTTCAAGTATGGTAAACAGCGGAAAGAATATCGCCATAGGAGGAAGCATGACCGATACCACCCACGCAAGCACTCTGAATATCCCCTCGGTGAGAACACTGTTCAGCATTACGGGAGTACCTATTGACGATAAGCCGTTATAAAGCAGTGATTCAGCCTTTCCGAAAAGCTCCGAAAGCAAGGCGGACGGGTAATTCGCACCTGTTATTGTTATCCACAATATGATAAACAGCATAAGCAGCATTATAGGTATTCCCGTCAGTTTTCCTGTAAGTATCCTGTCGATTTTCCTGTCACGGACATATTTTTTATCTGCACTATGTTTCACGCATTCCGCCGCAATTCCTTCAGCGGTTATAAAAATGCAGGAAATAATCTCATCGATAAAACTGTTGTCGGTCAGTTTGTCTGCGGCGGATATAAGTGCTTTGCGGTAATTTTCGTCTGTTCCGTATTTTGTACACAGGCTGTGTACCGTTTCGCTGTCGCCCTGAAGGAGTTTAAGGCATATAAAACGCTTTGTCCTGCTGTCCGTTTCAATTGTTTCGGTAAGCGGCAAAAGCTCTGATATTGCGTTTTCTATACGGCTTGTGTAAACAAGCGTAATATCGTTCTTACTTTCCTTGCTCAGCGCAACGCTTTCTATTGCTTGCATCAGCTTATCCAGCCCTTTTTTGCTCCGTGCCGATGTTGCCGCTACAGGTATCCCCAGCTGCTGTGACAGCTTAGTTATATCTGTTTTTATGTTCTTCTTGCCCGCTTCATCCATCATATTCACGCACAGCACCGCTTTAGATGTGATTTCGGTTATCTGCAATACAAGATTCAGATTTCGTTCAAGACAAGACGCATCGCAGACAATAACCGTAACATCGGGCTTTTCAAGGCATATATGTCTGCAGGCTATTATTTCCTCCGCAGAATGAGCGCATAGTGAATATGTGCCGGGAAGGTCGGTTATCAGATATTTGTTATTGTTGTAAGTATAACTGCCTTCAGCATTGCCGACAGTTTTTCCGACCCAGTTTCCCGTATGTTGCTTAAGCCCTGTCAGAGCGTTGAAAACCGTGCTTTTGCCGACATTGGGATTGCCGGCAAGTGCAACTGTAAATTCTTTTTCGTATTTCATATTTTCCGCCTTTCAGCTGTAATATTACATTATATGAAAATACGCCTGATTTGTTAAGAATGAATTATACGTTTTCTTCGGAAACTGCCTGCGTCAGTGTACGGGAAAGCTCATCGCTGTTTACCGGCTTTGTAAGAAAGCCAGTCATTCCGCACTGTTGTGCCTTGTTCACATCTTCGCTGAATGCACTTGCTGTCATTGCGATTATCGGTACTGTTTTTGCATATTCACTGCGGATATTCCTTATTTCTTTCGCACATTCAAAGCCGTCCATTAACGGCATCTGCAGATCCATAAGGATAATATCATAGTAATAATCGGGATTGCGGCAGAACATTTCGAGTGCCATTCTGCCGTTCGTTGCGACCTCGATGTTTACGTTATATTTGGCAAGCATCGCTTTTACTATCTGAACGTTTACCTCTACATCTTCGGCAAGCAGAATGTATTTTCCGCTCAGCGACCTTGCTGAATTGTCAGGCTCATCACTATGAACGGAGTCCTCATCGGTGAAATCGTCCGTAAATCCTTTGCAATGCTCCGATAATATGCGTTTTAAATCAAAAGTCAGAAGCGGTATAAGACATACACCGTTTACTGTGTCGGGATACATTGAAAGCGACAATTCCGATTGATTTTCCGTTGTGACTATGTATGTTATATTGCTGTTGCTTTTGCCGATATATTCTGCGATTTTATTTACCCGGTCTGCGTCGGAAACGATAATATCAAAGTGTCTGTCCGCTGTAAAGCCGTCATCCTGTTTATCGTATGAACAGGAGATTATCCCCAGCTTTTCCAGAGCTTCTGCTATCTGAGCCGAATGACTGCGGTCGTTGTTTATAATAAGTGCCGACAGACATTTGTTGCCGGAATAACGGTTTTCCGTTCCCTTTACGGCTTCAATCTGCAGCTTTATAATAAACTCCGTGCCTGCGCCCTTTATCGAATTTACCGTTATGCTTCCGCCTACGGCATCGACTATTCTCTTTGAAATAGCCATACCGAGTCCCGTTCCGCCTATATTTTTGTCGGTCATCTCACGTTCATACGGCTCGAATATCTTTTTGGTGAACTCCTCGCTCATACCTATGCCGTTGTCCCTGACCCTTATCTCATATTCGGGAACACCCTTTTTGCCGTCATCCGTTTCGGTAAGCGTAAGAGAAATATTGCCGCCGTTGTGTGTGAATTTTATCGCATTTGAAAGGAAGTTCATTATAAGCTGTTCAAATCTGTGCTTATCGCAACGCACAATCTCGTGGGTCACATTGTGCATACTTATCGTCAGATTCTGTTGCTTTTCAGCCGCAATGCTACTTATTACCGTTCTTATCTCGTAAAACAGGCGGGACAGATCCACATTGGTGATATTGAATGTCAGTCTGCCGCTTTCTATTACGCTTATATCGAGAATATCGCTTATAAGACCGAGAAGCTGATTTCCCGATGTGATAATCTTATTGATATATTCCTTTGTCGCCGCAGAATTTCCTTCCTCATTTGCGGCAAGGGAGGCAAAACCGATTATTGCGCTGAGAGGAGTGCGTATATCGTGAGAAATGCCTGAGATGAACGAGCTTTTGGCATTGTTTGCTTTTTTGGCTTCGTTGACCGCATTGTGCAGTGCAAGGTTTGTCTTGCGTTCTTTGGTGCGGTCAGACAGCACAAGGATATATCTATCCTCTCCGTCGATTTTGTTTCTGAGTGCGGTTATATGAAACAGGCAGGCATTTCCGCTGCTTCTGTGCATATATTTTCTTTCCCACTCTTTACGCTCGCCGACAGACATACTGTTCAGATTCTCTCTGATATTCTCGTCTTTATCCGTCACTGCCGAGTTTTCCGTCAGGCTTTTGTCCGACATAGCCTCGCTTTGAGAAATACCGAGTATTCTTTCTATGTTGGGGCTGACATATTCGACAGAGAAATCCTCTGTGTTCAGCATTAAAAATATATCGTCAACGTTATTTGAAAGCACGGAAAACAATTCTTCCCTGTATTTTATCTCACTGTCCTTTTTTCTGAGATTGAGATAGTTTTTACGGATGAGATACAAAACGGACAGAGTACAGATAAGCACTATCACGCTGACGCTTGCAGACATAGTTATCGTCTGCAGACGGTTGATGTTTTCGTTTACTACAGAACACGGAACAATACCGATAAGTATCCAGTCCTTGAAGCCTATGCTGTGATATGCCAGATAATATGCTTTACCGCCGAGCGTAAGCCTGTTTACCCCTGATTCGTTATAGCATATTTCGGCAATATAAGGCTGAATGTTATCCTGCGACAGATTATCCGAACTGTCTGCAAGCATCCGCCAGAAGTTGCTTAATTCATCGCCGTGTTCGCCCTTATTGTTTACAACAACCCTTCCGTTAGGATAAACTATGTAATTTGTAGCCATATTATTGAATGTGTTTGAGCTTAGCAAGGATATGATGTCATCGTTGTTAAAGCTGATTGCTATAGCGGAATACGAAAAGTCGCCGTATTTGTTTTCAGGGCAGGGAACAGCGAACACGATAAGCTCCGACCTGTCAATAAGAGCGGTATCGGATACTACGTTTTCGCCCTCCTCCATAAGAATTCTCATATTCCTTCCGAGATCCATCCTGCCGGTATTACCGTCAACCGTACAATAGATTCCGTCCTTATCAAGAAAGTAAAAATCCGTGAATGCGCCGATACGTCTGATATTTTCAATGTAAGTCCTTATTTTCTTATCGTCATCGGTGTCTTCAAGATAAGGTATCCACATATCCATAGCGTTCCAGTTTTCGCTTAACAGATTGCTCAGCGAGTTACCGACCTGAGTATATATTTCGTTAAGGTGAGTGGTGCTTTCTTTGAAGATAAGCTTCGATGAAATGACATTGTAAATATAAGCGGACAGTATAACTATCAGCGTTGCCGTGACGATTATAAGGCAAGCAAAATTCTTTTTTATCAAAAATAACATCTCCCCGAAATTTAAACCTCTGTTACAAAATAATTACATTTATCTCTTAAAGAATATCATATTTTATCTTTTAATGTCAATAAATTCAAGCACAAAGATTTAAAAATATAAAAAATTCTGCGCTTTGTGTCGAATTTATTGAAAGGCTTGGGCTGACATGGCAATCGTATGGTGTGGCGAAGAATTTATTGCGTAAAATTTAAATTATTGCGAAATACAAGACGAGTTCAAGCGTAATATGGCTGTAATGTTGACATATAGATGTTGTTATGATATAATAAAAAACAAAGAAAGGCAGGTGAATGACATGAAATTATTTATCAGAGATAACGGGAATAGCTGTCATTCACATTTATGCTTTTGATATAGCGATTGTGCGATGATAAAATTCAAAGTGTTCTCGTTATCGGGAACACTTTTTTTATAAGGAGTTATTATGAACAAATTGAATTTTATCAAAGCGGATAAACCGTATCGTAGCAACACAACAGACAGTGGAAAAATAACTGTCACTGCAAGAGAATTTATCACAACTACGCTTGCTGAAAAAATCGCAACAGCATTATGGAACAAGCCTGAATGGGCTGACAGTATCGTCAGATTCAATTATGATAACAAGATCAAAAGCGATTGTTTCAATGTTATCGCCCTGAATGAAACAGGTGATGTTGTAGGCAGGATGTTCTGTATACAAAATGCAGAAGACGCAGGCTTGTGGTACTATGGTGATTTGTTCGTTGCGCCTGATTACACTGGCAGGTGTATAACAAAAAGATTGCTTGAAACCGCCGAACAGGCACTGTCTGATAAATGGTGTCACACATTGAGATGTTATGTAGAGCCTGATAATAAAGAATCACTGCGTTTACAAAGAGAATACGGATTTACCGAATGTGAATATAAGAATTTTAATAATTTTATAAACAGCGGTCAATTAATGTTTGAGAAACCGATTGTAACATTCAATGCTGCTCAGGTTACAGAAAAAAACGGAGCAAGATATATAGCCGATATTTTTAACGAAAACGCTCATTTGCTTCACAGCGAAATAATCCCTTATAGCGAATGGTGCAGTTTGATTTCTGCGAATGATACTGACGAAAAACATTTTTTGATTCGTAAGGGTGCGGTGCCGTGCGGATATATGAAAATCAACGGACTTGAAAACGGCGATGACGGATGGATTTCAATGCTTGCCGTGGCTTCTGCATTTCAAAGAAAGGGTATAGGTAAATATGCCGTTTCATATGCGGAAAGTTTTTTTAAAAAGCAGGAAAAACTATGCGTTAAAATACATACTACAACGGATAATTATCCTGCACGAAAATTATACGAAAAGTGTGGCTATTTGCTTTGCAACAGCACAAACACATATACAGCCAAAGATAAACTGACATATTTTAAGCAGATATAGCCGACAACGATTCTGTGGTTCTGATATTGAAGGAAGGTTTTAATTATGTATAAAATACTCTTTGTCTGCCACGGCAACATCTGCCGTTCACCTATGGCGGAATTTGTAATGAAGGATATAGTCGCAAAGGCAGGGAAGTCCGATGAATTCGTCATCGCTTCGTGTGCGACAAGTACCGAGGAAATCGGCAATCCTGTGCATTACGGCACTAAAAGAAAGCTGGCTGAGGTCGGAATATCCTGCGATAAAAAGAGGGCAGTACAGCTTACAAAGTCAGATTATGACAGGTATGATTACATAATCGCTATGGATGAGATGAATATACGCAATATAATGCGTATCATCAGAAGCGATCCCGAAAACAAGGTAAGTCTGCTGTTGTCACACGCAGGAAAGAGCGGAAGCATTGCGGATCCGTGGTACACGGGGAACTTTGACGATACCTACAGAGATGTACTGCTTGGATGCAAGGGATTATTTAAAGAAGTTATAGACTGAAATTAAGCTGTCACAAAGGTATTTACTTGTGTGACAGCTTTTTATATGCTTATATTTAACTTTTAAACTTGACGTATATGTAAAATATGATATAATTAAATACGTGCAGATAACTCTGACATCATTTTGAGGTGATTTATTAATGAATTTTGTTGTGTGTGATGATAATAAAGATTTTGCAGATTATCTAGGACAATATTTGTCTGAAATTGAGCCGAATTGTTTCGTTAAAGTATTTCATTCAGCCGAAGGCTTATTGTTCAACATACCTGAATTATCTGAATATGTTGATGCAATCTTTCTGGATATAAATTTGAAGCACGAAAACGGGATTGATGTTGCGGTAGATATTCTCAGGGAATATCCGAATATCAATATTGTTTATATAACGGGTTATCCCGACGAATATTCTCAGGCTATATTCAGTTGTCCTCCGGACATAGTACCTACCGCATTTCTTGTTAAACCGATTAAAAAAGAATTTTTGTTAAATGCAATTGAGCGCATAAAAGGTATCAATTCCAATCCGGATAATTACAAAAATTTTATATGTGTAAAAAAGCAAAACGAAAAATTAGTTATTCATACAGATAAGATTTCTTATGTATCTGTTCAGGGCAGAAAGTTGACAATATACACGCCGCATGAAAGTATTGAAAGAGTTACAATTAATAATACACTTTCACAATTCATTAAGCAGTTACCAAAAAATTTTGTACAATGTCATAAAAGCTTTTGCGTTAATCTTCAATATGTCAAAAGCTTTAACGGATGGAAAAAAGTCACTCTTACCGATAATACAGAAATTAGTATTAGCCGCAGTTTCACTAACAGTTTCAAACAGGCTGTAACGGAAATGTATTCCGTTATACCGAATTGACGGAGGATATATGGACGAGCAGTTAGCAATTGATCTACTTTATTTTATTTTTCATGATGTGTTTCAGTGGCTGTCGTATTTTATAATTCTTACACTGATGCTTACCCCCAGATTCAATAGGGCATTAATTATCCTTGTGCCGTTTGCGATTGCGTTCAGCAAGCCTATTTATCCCCTTTTAGACGATAAATATTTCTCACAGTATTTTCTTGTCGGAATGATGATAACAACCGTTCTTGTGTGCTTCAAAGAGAAAAAGCGCATTTGTATTGCAGCACTTGCTCTTTCTCAGCTTTCGATCACACTGTTAGCATTGCTGTCTACTACTATTGTTTATAATATGTTGGGATATTACCCTACAGAGGTACGCCCGTATACAAAAGATGCACTGATATATACTATTGTACTTGACATAATATTATGGATTAATTTTTTGATATTGCTTAGGTTATGGAACAAGGTGCTTAAACGTAAAAACACAAACAGTCTGGGGTATTTCTGGCTTTTCCCATTCGGTCAAGGCTTATTCTTTACTGCGTGTCTTTTCAGGGCGTGGGATGAAATGGACAAATATCTTCTTACAAATCCTTATCTTATAGTAGCTGTTGTAGTTGCTTTGCTGTCTGACTTTCTTATGTATCATGCACTGAAAGAAAACAGTCATATTCAGGAAATGAAGCAAACTATCGCAATACTTGAAAATGAAATGCAGATTCAACTTAAATACTACGACGATCTTGCAGAGCAATACACTCAGATAAGAGAATACAGGCACGATATTCTTAATTTACTTGCGGCAGCACGAGCACTTACTAATTATGGCGACAGTATAAGTATTCATGATCGTGATACACTGCTTAACGAAATGGAAGATAAAGCTGAAAAAATGTCTTTGCCTATATATTGTGGCGATGCGCTTGTAAACGCAGTTCTGTGGCAGAAAAGCAATGAATCCAAAAAGAAGAATGTCATATTCACTGTAAACATGGATAAATCGGAAAAACTGTCTCTTGAACGTATCGACACTTGTTCATTACTTGTAAACCTAATTGACAACGCATTAGATGAAGCAGTTTTATCTGAGAATTCACGGGTCACCCTTACCGTGCGAAGAAAAGCAGGAGTGCTGTTTATACAAACTTCAAACAACACAAAAAAAATAATTAATAACAGCAATAAGCTAAAAACAAGAAAAAACGGCGATCACGGTCACGGAACAGATATAATCAACAGAATAGTTGATAAATATAAAGGCACTTATGTACTCAAAGCCGATGGCAAAACCGCTGAATCAACGGTTTCTTTGACTGAAACCTGAACAATTGCATTTTATAGCGCCAACTGTGCATTTTATGACAAAAATATGTCTGATATTCTTTTTTATGCTATTATAACATCGTAAGGAAAATACAGACTTCATTAGTCCTTAAATGATAGAATACATCCTTATTCCCATATAGCAACGATAGCAGAAGTTGTTTAGGCAACTCCTGCTATCGTTGCTTTTTTATATAATATTCATCGCCATTTTAAGCAATTATACAGTTGCATCTGATAACATTAAAAACGCATTTTATGACAAAATTTTTTTGTTTTTATCTAAATGAGGTATAATATCAGACAGAGGTATTGAAACTGCTTAAATCAATAAGAAAACACATTAGTACTATCCACAGCAAAAGCGTGAGCAAAGGAGGGTTGATTAACTTATATTGGTAGAGCAGTTTAGATAATAAATTAATGAAAAGGGAGAAAATCTATGACAAAGAAAACAAAAAGAATTTTTAAAGCGCTTTTAATAACACTCAGCGCTGTTATCGCCGCAGTCGTATTCAGTGGATGTGCAGGCGATATGAAACAAAACCTTGTAGGCTCATGGGGATATGAAGATTCAAGCCGAGTTCAGTTTACGCTGTATGACGATGGTACATGCAAAATCAGCGACAAATACGGAACCGGACACTGGGACATTGTGAACGGAAATCTTCTCAAGTTAACTGATTTTTACGGTGTATCAAATACAGCTGAAATCAAATCAGCAAACGGCAAAACAATTGAATTTGCCTCAGGTTATACATACGTCAGAAAAGATCAATAAATCATTGATAAATAAACAGTACTGCGGATAAAATTGATATATAATTTTCCCCTTGGAGTAGATACTCGAAAAACAAGAATTCGAAGCTACAACAAGGGGTACTTTTTATGCAGAATATCGTTTTGTGACAAATTTATTATAACTGATAATTGTCATTATGTTGATATTTGTATCAGCTCTATACAATAAAAAAGACTGCAAACATACCAAATACGGTATGAATGCAGTCTTTTTTTAGGCTGTTCTTTACAGCTCTGATAATTATTCGTTTTATTCTACTCAGGAGTTACCGCTTGTGATAAGACCGTTGTAGTATTCAATCTGCTTGTTGATTGAACCGATATTAGCTTCACGCATCTGTGTCCATGACTGACCTGC
>ERZ773192.948-NODE-948-length-32681-cov-10.745295_pt1 | contig 32681 bp, 36 predicted proteins | sample MGYA00581010_ERZ773192 | MGnify/ENA primary metagenome ERZ773192 (study PRJEB29015, sample SAMEA2737741) | human gut metagenome | biome: human gut; feature: human-associated habitat; material: faeces | place: China | collected 2012 ...
TCTTGTGAATTTACAAGTGGGTCATCTATTGATTCATCATATTCTTTTATTAAATTTTCTAATCCTTGTGTTGCACCAGCTATAGACATAATAGGTGTTTTTAAGTTATGTGCTATTCCTCCTATTAATTGTCCTAGTCCTGCTAAACGTTCTCTTTCCATTAAGATATCTTGATTATTATGAATTTGCTCGATATTATTTTTGGTCATATCTTGAATTTCATTAAATGATTGAACTAATTCTCCCATAATATCATTTGATGTTAAAGGAAGTTTTTGACTATCAAATACTTCTTGCTCTTTAATAATATTTTTCATTCCATCTGTTAATTTCTTTAAATCTGAATCAATTGATTTTGTTACACAAATTATTATTATCAAATTAAATCCAAATAGTATTGTTGCTGCAAATAATATATACATAAGCAATGATGACGAAACAATTTCATAATGTATTCCTATTGTATATATTTGATTATCTTGTTCGAAATATTTTATTACACCTTGTTCATCTATTGTATATGCCTCATATACTCTATTATCATAAGTCGGAGATAATACTTCCATATATTTAATAAAAAATTCACTTGGCTTATTCTTATTGGTTGACTCTATTTCTCCATTAGGAGATTCTAAAAATATATAGTCATTCTTACTTAATAATTTATCCCCAATTTGATTTTTTACTTGTTCAAGTATATCATTATATGCTTGAATGTCTAATGAATCTAACTCTGCTTTATAATATACACTTAGTAATTCTCCTTTTTCACTTATTAATCTTGAGTACCCTATTAGAGCCATTAATAAAATTGTTACTAAAATTACAGGAAATATTTGAAATACTAATCTTCTTTGTAATGAATCTTTTTCTGAAAATTTTTCTTTCTTTACATATTTAGATGTTTCTTTTAATATCGGATAAAAAATATTTTTCGATATTAATAAAAATATTGAACTTACAAGTGTTGCAAAACTAAATACTAATATTCCTATTTTAAACAATAATATTAATGGATGACTTCCTGTTAAAGCTAATGTCAATAATACTATTATTACTGGAAATATTTCTATTGTTATAAACATTTTATATGGATATGTAAAACATATTCTTCTTATCTCTGGTATTTCTTTTATGTTTTTATTTTTTATCCATTTATCAATTTTATTTAATGATATCTTAAAATATACTATAAATAATAGTATTATTCCTGATATCGCAATTAAATATTGATAAACATAATACAATTTTGAAACTTCTTTATCAAATTGTGTGTTTATTGTATTTGGTGGATAATTTAACAGTGATGGCAATAAAAAGTAGAATATTATTGCAACAAGAATTGTTATCACTGTAAATGAAAATGCTATTTTCGTTGATACATTAAATTGTTTATTCTTTTTTTTCATTTGTTTTTTCTCCTTATTTTATAAACTTTACTTTTTTCATATATTCAATTAATTTATATATATATATATCATTAATTTTTTCCCATGTAAAGCCTAATTTTTTTAAATATTTACAAGTTATTTCATTATTAGGTTTTATTATATATTTATATATTAATTCATCATCACTTACAAAATCATTTATTATTCCATTCACTTTATTTTGATTTTGTGTATTTTCTGATATTTCTTTTATTAATCTAGTAAATTCATCCTTTTTCATTAATTTTATATAATAATTTTTCTTTTCAAGCATATCTAATAAATCTGATACTACTAAATTATTGGGGTTATAAATATTAAAAATTCTATTCTCACATTTATCTGACCATATTATCAATTTTACTGCTTTTGCAACCTGATCTACTGGAGAAAATTCTAAATTAATATTCTCCAATTCATTTGGAATTGCCCCAATTTCTAAAATTGATTTCAGTCTCATATATGTTGCATTACTATTAATATTTTCTTGGAAGCCACCATCTGAATATCTTCCAGTTAAATCCCCTAATCTATATATTGTTGCTTTACAAGTATCACTCATATATTTTATCACAAGTGCTTCTGCTATTAGCTTACTTTTTGAATAAACATTTTCCTCAAAATTCTGCCCTATATAAAAACTATTTTCATCAAATACTCTATTTTCAATTTGTTCTTGTTTTTCTAAATAGTTTCCTGATATTGTCATTGTAGATATATAATGTAATTTTGCTTTTGAGATCTGACAAAAATTTATAATATTTCTAGTAGCTATAATATTAGCTTCTTCAGAATTTTTATAATTTCCATAATGGCTAACATTTGCTGCAGAATGTATTACTATATCTATCTTGCTTAATAATTTTTCATATTCATTTTCTTTTAATCCTAATTTTTCTTCAGTAATCTTTCCCTCAACAATTTGAACATATTTATCTAAAAACTCATCATATTTATTATTAAAATAAAATTTGATTTTATCATATAATCTCTTTTTCACAGACGTCTCAGCTTTAGGTCTAACTATACAATATATTTTATCTATATATTCTGTATTTTGCAATAATTCTATTAACAAATGACTTCCAAAAAATCCTGTTGCTCCTGTTAATAATATATTATATCTTTCTTTTATTTTTTTACATTGAACATCTTTTGAAAATCCACTTACTTTTTCATTTATCTTAATTAATTCTGGATGTTCTAATTGTTGAATTGATCTTTCATTAAATCTAAAGACATTATCATACAACTCTCTTACAGTTTGATATTTATATATATCAGATACTTTTATATTATAATTATATCTGAATAATTCTGTTGCAATACTTATTACTGTAAGTGAATCTGCTCCAACATCAAAAATATTTGTATCTATTCCAAAGTCATTTACACCTAGCTTCTTTCTTATAATATTTATTAATAATTCTTCTGCTTCATTTCTTGGCTTTGTTATTTCTATTTTTTCTTCATCAATAACAGGATCTGGCAAAGCTTTTCTATCAACTTTTCCATTTGGTGTATGTGGTAATTGTTCCATTTTTACAAAATATTGTGGAACCATATATTCTGGCAATTTTGAATATAAAACTGTTTTCAAAACTGTTTTAGATACATGACCTCTTTCCACATAATATGCACATAATGCGTCTTTTTCTTTTACAACTTTTTTTACAACAACACAATCATGAATATTATAAACAGATTGCATTCTTTTTTCAATTTCTTGTAGTTCTATTCTTAATCCTCTTATTTTTACTTGATTGTCGATTCTTCCATAACAAGTAATTTCTCCTTTATCATCAAAAGCACCTAAATCTCCTACTTTATACATAACTTTTCCATCTATAAATGGATTTATTATAAAGCTCGCATTTGTTTGTTGCTCTTTATTCATATATCCTTTTCCAACACCATCTCCTGAAATATATAATTCTCCTATTGTACCTTGTGGCATCACTTTTTTATTTTTATTTAAGATATATATTTGTGTATTATTAATAGGTCTTCCTATTGTAATTTCTTCTTGATTTGTTGCATTTCCTATTGTTGAAAATATTGTTGTTTCAGATGGTCCATATCCATTGTAAATTGTTACATTTGGAATTATTTGTTTAATTCTATCTACCAATGTTTTTGTTAAAGGCTCACCTGCTAACATTATATATTTCAAACTTTTTAAACTATTTTCATCATTCAAATTTTCCAAATGAAATTTCATTACAGATGGTGTTGTTTGCATTATTTCAACATTGCTGTCTTTTACAATTCTTTCTATTTTTGATGTCATTTTTTGACCATTTTCACTCGTTAAATATACTGTTAATCCTCTTGTTAATGACATTAATGTTTCAAATCCAAATATATCAAATGAAACTGTTGTAATTGAAAGGATTTTATGATTTTTTCCATCTTTTAAATATTCAATTATATTTTTCATTGAATTGTAAAAATTGCTTAAATTTTTTTGTTTCAACATTACCCCTTTTGGAGTACCTGTTGAACCTGATGTATATATTAAATATGATAAATCTTCTGGTTTAGAAATATTTTCTAAATTTTCTTTATGATTTTCATATATTCTCTCATCTTTTACATTAATAAGTTTTTTATCTGCTAAATTTCTTCTATTTTGACTTGTTAATATTATTGTTGCTTCACTATCTTCAAGCATATATTCTATTCTATCTTTGGGATAATCTGGTGCAATTGGAATATAACATCCTCCTGATTTTAATACTGCTAACATTGATATTAACATTTCAAATGAACGTTCTAATAATATACCTACAACAGTATTATTAGTTACTTCATTTTCTCTTAATTTATATGCTAAACTATTTGCTCTCTCATTTAATTCTCTATATGTCATTTCTTTATCTTCAAAAACAATTGCTATATCATCTGGTGTTTTTTCTACTTGTTTTTCAAAATATTTTATAAAAGGTATGTTTTCATCATATTTTAATTCTGTTTTATTAAATTCTACAAGTAATTTTTCCTTTTCTTCAGGTGTAACAATATCAATTTCACTAAGTTTTATCTCTTCTTTTGATACTACTTGTTTTATAATATTTAATATTCTTCTATGTATATTTTCAATATCTTCTACTTTATAAATACTTGTCTTATAATCATATGCTATATTCAAATTTCCAGTATCATTTAGGTCATATATTTGAATATCTATATTATCTGCACAATAACCATTAAATGTCCATTCTGTTTCATATTCAATATTTCCTTCATTTTGCTTTGCATTTGTTATTTGATATGATAATAAAATATTATATAAATTTGGAATACTTTTATTTTCTTTTCTTAATTCTTCTAGCAAACATTGATATGAATATTTTTGATGTTTTAACATATCCATAGAATCTCTTGCTATGTTTTTTATGAATTGTTTAAATTCTATATCTTCATTAATATTAATTCTAAATGGAGCCATATTTATAAACATACCAGCTGCATTTTTTTCTTTATAATTTGTTCTGTTTAAAATAGGTGTACCTATAGTAAATTCATCTAAATTTGATACTTCTCCTATATATATTGCATAAATAGCCATAAAAAAATTATATAATGATATTTTATTTTCTTTACAATATTTTTTTATCTTTTCTACATCCTCTTTTGATATTTCATATTTTTTTCTTTCACCTGCAGGATTTGTTTCGTCAATGTCTCCTTTTATGCTTCCTGGTATTGTTGCAACTTCTGGAATAGTTTTAAATCTTTCTATCCAGTATTGCTTATCTTTATTATATTTTTCACTTTCTTGGTATTGTTGTTCTGATTTAATATAGTCTATATATGAATATATAGCCTTTTTTTCTACTTCTTTATTTTGAATTAATTCTGAATATGTTTTTATGATGTCATTACAAATAAGCGCTAATGTCCACGCGTCTGAAATTAGATGGTGTATATTGAGCATAAATGCCCCTTTTCCATCTATAAATTTAAAGATATAAAATTTAAATAATTTTGAATTTTCTAATTGAAATCTTGTTTTTACAATTTTGTTTCTTTCTAATTCTAACTGATTTTTGCCAGCAATATTAATAGTGTCTATCTGAATTTCTTTTTTTTCAGATAACACTTGTTCAACATTTCCTTCATTTAACTTAAACTCTAGCCAAAAATTATCATGTTTTTTACACACAATTTGTATGGACTCTTTCAATTTTTCAAAGTCCACTTTCTCTTGTATAACTGCTGTACCACAAATATTGTTTATGCTACTTCCTTTGTAATATTGTTCAGTTACCCAAATTGATTTTTGGGCATTTGTTAAATTCCCCATTCTCTTAACATCCTTTTATATTTACATTTAGTATTACACTATTTTATTGTAGCATTTTTTTACTCTTTTGGCAATTTTTTTCTAAAAATTTATCAAATTTTTCTTTTTATTTTTTTTACATTTTTTTTATCTTTTTTTACTTTTATGTTTTTTAATTTTTTATATGATATAGTGTGTTCAAACAGATGTATTTTTAATTATTAATTTATAATTATTTAGAAAAAACTATTTAAGAAGGCATCACTTTTATCTTTATGGAGGCATACTTATGAAGAAAAATCATGCAAAATTCCGGTATTTCAAAGTAGTCTTAGCTTTATTGTTATTGCTTTCTACATTTCCTTTCTTAATTGGAAATGCTGCATATAATAATTGCTGTGGACTCGCCAAAGCAGTATTTGATAACCTTCCCGTATACGATTCTAGTATTCAATCTGAAGGAAACATTAAAGATTACATTTTTCCAAACGAAACTTTTACGATTTTGTGTAAAGACGGAAATTCCTATTTCATTTCATACAGCACCGCAAATGGACCCACGTTAGGATATGTCTTTACCGGCTTTATGTTCGACACATATTCTACTTGCATGGGAATTGTTACAAGTTATTCCTCTGTTTATTATGGACCTGATACAACCACTTATGAAAGAAGTGGTTCTGTAAATTCCGGAGAATATGTAGCAATTCTTGCTTCCGAAAGTAATTGGTATTTTATTGAATATGACACTTCTAATGGAAGAAAACGTGCGTATGTTCCCGCCCAAAATGTTTCTATTCAATATGCAGAAGATTCTAATATTCCTCTCTTTGGTAACGTTTGTGGCGAATTGACAATTTCTTCTAAAATTAATGTTCGACAAGGTCCCAGTACACTGTATAGTGTTTATGGTTCTGTCTCAAATCAAAAAGCGGATTTGTTGAAAGTCGAAGATGATTTTTATTACATCAGATATTCGCTCAATTCCGGAAAACTCAAAACAGGATATATCGCTATCTCTGACTATAACGCCCAATAGTTTATTTTCTTGAGTAACTGCCTTCTTAAATAGTTTATGTAAGCACTAATTATATTAGTGCTTACATTTTATAAAAGGAGAAAACATGAAACATAAAAATATAAAATTAATTATTATACTATTAATTTTTATCATAACAATATCAATAATATTCAACACTAATAAAAAAAATTCTAAAATTACAGATTCATCAACTAAATTTGAAAAAATTCCAATTGCAAACAAAACTGTAACTGTGCAATGGAATGAAAACTCTCCAGAAGTCACAATACAAAATAATTATATTGCAAATTTCATATTAGATGTTGATAATAACTGTTATAATATAAATCTTACAGTAAACGTTATAAATGATTCAAACGACACTTGGAATGAAATATATTTCAGAGATTATCCAAGTGCATTTTCTGATAAAGAAAATGGAAAAGTAAGTGAAATTACTAATTTACACGATACACAAACTAATACATCTCTAGAATTAATAAAAAATGAAGATCCTACTGTATTTTCAGTAAAACTAGCATCACCTTTACTCCCAAATGAATTAACATCAATTTCATTTGATTATAAAGCTTATGTTCCTAATCTTAATGCTAGATATGGATATCAAACAATTAATAACAACAGTAAAGATTTTTATTTAGCAAATTGTATTCCTATATTATGTCCATATGAGAATGGAAATTTTCAATATTATCCATATTTTTCAGTTGGAGAATGTTTCTATTCTAAAATGGCTAATTATGATGTTACTGTAACTATTCCAAAATCTTATACTTTAATTGCAACTGGAGATAATACTGAAATTACAAATATAAATGATAATTTCATCAAATATAAATATACAGCTAATGCTGTAAGAGATTTTGTAATTGTTGCTGGAGAAAATTATGAAATCTTTTCAAAAGATGTAGACAATATAAAAATTAACTGTTACTTTCACAAAGGAGAAATCGAAAAAGCAAATGAAGCCCTAAATTTAGCAACAGAAACATTTACAAAAATGGACTCTCGTCTTGGCAAATATCCATATAAACAATTCAGTATTGTAGAATGTGAAATGGAAATGTTAGGAATGGAATATCCTCAAGTAATTTTAATATCTACTAGTGCAGAAGGTGTTGGCTCATCAATTCATGAAATAATTCATCAATGGTTTTATAACATTATTGGAAATAATCAATATACAAGTGCATGGATTGATGAAAGTATTACTACATATTTAACAAATCCAGGTTTAGATCAATACACAGGAATAATTACACAACCATATAACGAATTTAAAAATGATTCAGATTATTCAACTGCAATGTATTTTTATGGTGCATCATTTTATAATAAACTTGAAGAAAAATATGGAACTTCAAAAATTAATAGTTTTATGAACGAATTACTTGAAAACTATGCTTATAAAGAAATATCTACTCCAGAATTAGTAAAACTTATACAAAAATATTATGGAACAAATAATTCTATTATAAAAAAATATATAGAAGAAAAATATCTATAAAAATGTTATTTTAACTTTATTTATTAACTTAATTGTTATATAATCATGTTAATTATTTGAGAAAGGAAAATATATGCAAAACTTATTAATCATTGAAGACAACTTAATTTATTCACATTTTTTAGTAAACTCTATATGCAAAGAATTAAATAATATACGTTTATATAGTATTGTAGATACTGGAAAAAAAGCATTAGAAATATTAAAAAAAGAAAAAATCGATATTATAATACTAGATTTGAAACTTCCAGATATAAGTGGAATAGATATTATAAATTATATAGAAGGAAATAATCTTTCACAATATTATGCCTCAATTATAGTACTTACAAATGAAATTGATTTACTAAACCAAGTAATAAACAAAAAAAGCGTATTTACATATAGTTCAAAAATAGACAATATAGATTCTTTTATAGATAAAGTTCGTGAACTATCAAAAGAAAAGCAAGACATTAGCTTAAAAGATTCTATAAAAGAAAAAATCTCTTCTGAATTAGAATATTTAGGTTTTGATTTTTCATATATTGGAACTAAATATTTATATGATTGTATATATGAATGTTATTTATCAGACACATTATATAACATTAATTTTAGTAAACATATTTATCCTATTCTTGCCAAAAAATATAATAAAAGCCAAGTTTTAATAAAAGCAAATATTTTTCAGGCAATTGGTCAAATGTATCGTACAATTGATAAAGATAAACTTTCTACATATTTTGGTTATTCACTATTAGACAAACCAACAACAAAAGAAATTATATTTACAATATTACAAAAAATATCCTAAACTTATAAAGAGAGATCAATACATTGCTCTCTCTTTTTTTGTTGTATGTTAATCTATGTAAAAACTAAAAAGAAAGAGTTTTCCTCTCATTAATTAATGACATCAGAATTTTAAATATTTTCCATAATTCTCTTGAAAAAACTAAAAAAACATCGTATAATATAAAAGTATTATAAATGCGCTCGTAGTTTAGCTGGATAGAATGCAAGGCTACGAACTTTGAGATCGGGGGTTCGAATCCCTCCGGGCGCACCAAAAATACCCTATTTCAGGGTATTTTTTTATATCTGTTAATATCTTAAAATGGCTATTTTTCAATGTTTTTTATTTGAAGTTATTTAAGTTTAATTAAAAATCTTTCTGCTATTGCATTAACTATTGCATTATTTTTATTTGTTGTAAAATCCAAATGTTATGCCTAATTTATACCCATCTCAAATGTAAAAGAAGCCATTTTCAGACTTCTCTTGCTTTCTCTATTATCTTCTTAAAATTATTAGTCTGTGCATAGTATTTTAAACTTTCTACATTTAATAATAAGTAATCAGATAATAGCTTATTATATTCTTTTTTATTTCTTATGTTGAGATTTTTTATCATTTGTAAAGATTTTAAATAATATTCTTGCATATGATCACCTCTATATTCATTGTATCACATTTTATGTTAATTATTTGTTGTAATTTGTCGAACTTGTGTTTTTTTCTGAAAGTACTGAAAATACTACATTTCATTGTGTCGTTAAAATCAATTTTAAGCTGTTTTTGTTTTTAAGCAATATAGTTTTATGGCTCAAATTTTGTTTTTTAATTTATTTTTATCTTTTTTTACACAATTCGACAACATTTTTAGTTTTTATGTGATATAGTATAGAAAAAAAGGAGGAATAAAATTATGAAATACATTTTTTTGAAAAAAAATGAAAATGCAGAAGAAAGTATTAGACAAAAATATGCTTACAATTATTATTATTATGTTACAACTATTGATGATTATATTTATAATGAAAAGGATTTAAAAGATGAAATAAACTTCGGTATAGAACAGGTTAAAGAAGACAATCTTTTTAAAATAACAGATTTTTGTCAAAGTTATTCTAATAGCTTACAAAATGATTTTGGAAAAATATTTGGATATATATTGTCAAGAAATATATTAGATAAAGAATTTATAAAATTCACTGTAAATGATGATGACAAAAATGATATTAAAATCGAAAATGTAGAGTTTTAAATTTATTATACCATATAAAAAAGAGGTAGACCGAAGTTAATCAGCCTACCTCAACATTTTACTTTCCAACTATGATAGGAAAATCTTTCATCCATTCTCCATACATTATTTTACACCTCCAAGCCATTTACAGAAGCCTATTTTATAATTGTTTGTTCCATTTACTTGATATCTAACCATAGCTCTATCATTAAATATTCCAAAACAATCACAGCTTTCTCTTGGATCTAAACTACCTATTCTTTTCGTACAAGCTGTATCTGCGTATACAACTTCTGTTGTACTTCCATTTTGATATCTTTTCACTTCTTCATCACTCCCATTTTCTACATTTTCATTTTCTGTATTTTCATTATTTATTGGCTTATCTTCCAAATATGATTTAATCATATTCAAAAATCTATCCCAACCAAGATCTAGAGTTCTGTGTGGACAATACTTGTTTGCAAAATCTTGATGTTTATGTACTCTATCAATTCCCCAATTATATTGTTTTAATAAATATGCTATGTATTCAGCTGCTAACTTTTCAGCTTCATCAAAATCTTCTCCGCCTGATTTAGAATAACATATTTCTATTGATATTCCTTTTCTATTTCCATCACCATTTCTTCCGTCACCTGCGTTCCAGCTATTTCTGTTAAATGGTATAGCTTGTACTATTTGAGTATTATCTACAGCACAATGAAATGATGTTTTATTATTATTTCCTATCATATATGATATTTCAGCCATTGCTGATGCATCATTTGCTGTATTATGAACTATAATAAATTCTGGTTGCATTTCATATGGACATTTTATGTCATATTTGTTTTGTGGTACTAACATTCTAGTTATCTGCATTGCTATCATCTCCTATTCCGTTTGTTTCTGAATTTGAGAAATCATTTTCTGCAACATTTTTATTGTATAATTCTTCATCGAACTCTACATTTTCTATTACTATGTTATCTCCCATAACTATTCCTCCTCTACTTTAATACATTTATTTTCAAATTTCTTATATGCATCAAAGTATAACTCTTTTTTATCTCCGTTATATGTAAGTTCATAATACATTCCATCAGGTAAGCTTGTACTTAACAATGCTTTACTATTTTGTAATGTTTTGCAACTCCATACTACAAGCACATCAAATTCAGGAATGTTATCACTTTTGTCTAAATGCTCAAGTGCATATTGTTTTACTATTTTTTTACATTTTTCAATAAATTCTTTATTTCCCATAATTAATTTTCCTTTCTTGGCACATAATCTAAAGCTTTTTTGGTCTCATCAAATACTGACTGAACAAAACTTTTTACTGAATCTCTTGTTATAAATAGACTTAATGGTTTTGGTATTGTTATTGATATTATTTTATCTATAACATAATTCAATTTGTTTTCATTATCACCTTGTCTAAACATCTCTTCTGCTTTTACTATTAAATCTACTGCTGTTGCTCTTAATCCTTTTTTCTTTATTTGCCAAACCAAATACAATATAAAAGCTAATATTGCAATTACAACTATTGCTATTTCTATTATTGTTACTGGATCCATACTTATTACCTCCTACTTTTTTGTAACCATTTTTTCTAAATTTTCTTCTATAAAAAATTTAAGTTTTAAAATTTCATTCATTTCTTCTTTTGTAAAATTCACTTTATCTTTATTTTCATATTGGATTGCTAAAAAGCCTATTGCTTCTCTTTCTTTATTGTTTAATATAACATCAAAGAATGAAGCCACTCCTTGGCCTTTTTTCAACTCATATGTTGCTGGCATTGTACTTTTTATTTCTTCCAAATCATTTATTTTTAATTCTCCACGATTTAGTAAAGCCTTGATAAACCTAGGTATACAACTTAATGGAACTGATTGCAATTCCTTTTGATGTCCCTTTATTCCTGCTCGTACAACTTCATAACTGCATGATGTTTTTAATGCACTTCTTCCATTTGCGTAATGTATACCGTTGTGAAAATCATAAATTTGTACTCTATCAGCTTTTAAAAACTCTTTTACACTCTCTAACCTATTTATAATGCACATATCAATATTACATTGTTTTTTTATCTTTTGTGGCAGTGTTTCTTCTATTTCCTTTTTGGATTTTATCACTGCCACAATTAATGCTGTTATAGATAATATTAGTGGAGTTAGTTTTGTAAAAAAAATCGTTATTGTTTCCACATTCTATTCCTCCTCTGTATTTTTTACAACTTCTTCTGTAGAATCTTCTAAATCTACATATGTATCTTCTACTAGTAATGTCAATTCTGCAAATTCTTCATCACTGATTTTGCTCATTGCGTAAAATACATTTAATTTGTTCTCTATGTCTGTCTTTTTTTTGTAATATTTCTTTATGATTAGTCTCTTTAATAATTCAGTTATCATCTTTTACACCTCACTTTCTAAATCTGTTTGCATGTTATTCAATAACATTGCACTTGTTTCTGTTGTACTTAATAATTGTTTTATCTCATCTATTTGTGCTTGAAGTTTGTTATGTTCTGTTTCTGGGTCTTTTAAATATTTTATATTTAAAGTTGGATTTACTTCTGATGATTCTGCTGAAATATTTGTTATATTTTTGTATGTATGCGCTTTATTGTATATCTCATCTAACTCTTTACTTTGTGTCTCTGTACATTCTAATAATACTGGTTCTGCTAATTTATAATAAATTGTAAGTTCATTATCTTGTAAATACTTATAATAAGCTTTGGTATAATTGTCTGCTGTTAATTCTTCTCCGTAATTTTTTTCAACATCTGCATAAGGCAAAGATATTACTATATTATTTTGATTCTGATAAGTTTGTATTCCATAATCTTTACCGTTCCACATACTATCTTTTCGAACTGGTAATTTATCACAAAGTATATCATCTCTAACTGAGCTTATTAACAAATCACTAACTTTAAATACTCTAACAACATTTCCATTTTCTTTAAAATCTGCAAAAGTTCCTCCTGCTTGTGAAGCCATATTCTGTCCATCAAAACTCATTGTTTTCCAATTATGCTTTTCACACCATTTTGCATCTTGTTTTACAAAAGTATCACCTTCGAACATCGTTTGTTGAACAGGGGAAATTCTTTGTTGAATTTCTGGTTTTATCCAATCAGTATTTGTTTTACCACTTTTTAACTGAACATACACAGTATAATCTATATTAATTCCACTACTTAGGCTATCACAAAAAATACCAAAGGAAACTGCTTCTTTAGAAGTTGTAAATGAAACTCTCCATGTAGCAGTAGATATATAATGCGTAGAAAAAGTATTATCTCTGTAATAGAGTCTTAAAACAAATCTTCCAAAGCTGATTGCATTTTGTGAAAAAGTATAAGTACCTATAGGCAAATATATATTAGTTCTTTTTGAAACTCCAAAAAAGCCAGAAGTTGTTGTACCTTTACATAAAAATTTTTCACCATCATAGGTCGCAATAATACCATTCTCTGTTACAGAACCCTTAACAATATCTCCTAAGTAATTTTTATTTTGTATATTTACTTGCACAGAACCATAGTTATAAGGAACCCAAGGTATTTTATGATCAATTTCAGCTATGATTGGATATTTAGTTTCATCATATGTATTTCCAGGAACAGCATCTGGTGCTCTTACTCCTGTAATATCATGTGCATTAATAAAACTGAATATTTTTGTCGTACCAGGATTTGCCAAAGGATTATTTGCATCATATAACATTACTCCATCAATATAATACGTACCAGGTTCTAATCTAAAAATTGAAGTCTTATTGCTATAACTTCCTAATAGCCATATATTTATTGTTTTTGAAGATGCTGTTCCAACATAACTATAACTTCCATCTTCGTTCACTGCACAAGTTATTCCTCCACTAGTTCCACCTTTAGCGTTGCTCATGTCTAATATATTTTTTATGTCACCAACAGCTTTTACAGAACTTGGATATAGAATAGATGGACTTGCTCCGTATTGTTCGTATGGTTTGTCTTTATTCTCGTAGTCTGTCAATAAAACTTGCAAAGTTCCACTAATTAAAATTCCAGTATTTTGTTGCTGAACATATATTTGTTGCAAAACATCTCCTGCACTTAAAATCAAATCAGGAGAAACCCTTAAATAACTTGATTCTGTTTTACCATTTTTTATTAATTTTACTGACAAAATTGCATTTGTTAAATTACCAAAAGCTTTTAAATACATTTGTTTAGTTATTTCCAGTCCTTTACCATCATATTCAACTAACATATGTGTAAACATTCCTGTAGTTGTTCCCTGATATGAAACACTTGACTCATCAATTTTTGTTATAGTAACACCAGCACTTTGAGTTTGTGTAGATGTTATTTTAAATTGATTATATCCCTCTCTAGTCTCTTGTTGGTAATTCCCACCAATTTCAATTTCACACCTTGCGTTTGAACTATCTTCTAAATGTATATTCTCTCCACTCGCCTCACCTAGTAATGCTATGCTTTTTATATCCTCTCTCAAGCGTTCATTTTCAGCTTGTATTTCCTTAATTGACTCTTTATTTGCTTTTATGTCCTCATCTTGTTCATTATCTTTTTTATTTATTGTTTCTATTGCTGCTTTTATGCTTCCTTGTATAGCTTCTATATCTTCTGCATTTTTAGAAATCTTTCCATCTCTTGTTTCATTGCTTTTTTCTAAAACATCTATACTACTTTTATTTGTTTTATTATCTTCTTTTAATGTACTTATATCTTTTTGCACTTGCATTAATTCTTCTGCATTGTTATCTACTACATCTTGCATTTTATCCCAGTTTTCATTTAAATAACCTTGCACATCAAATTGTTCTGTAGAATTTACATCTCTATGTATATTTAATTCTTCAATCTTTTTTACCGCCATTTCATTCCTCCTTTAATCATCAGTTTCATACCAGCCACTACCAGCTATTTCAAAATAATTTGTATTAGTTATTTTTAATTTTTTAGCAGAACTCTCTAATGCTTGTATTCTTATTTTTCCATCTTGTGGAATAAATGCTACATTCAAATTGTCTTCCAACAATGAATATACCAAGGCCACATTCAACGATTGCTGTCCAAAATACTTGTCTCTTGGTACAAATGGCAAACCTTCAATAACAGCATAATTTTCAGTTCCATTTAATTTTGTAATTTTACCTCTTACATAAAAATCCACAAAAACAAGTTTTCCTATTCTTTCATATTTTCCGACTTGAGTAGTATATGTTACGGTTGGAGCTTTATTCTCTACAGTATTGATGCTTGGAGTCCATTTTCCTTCTTTCATTTTATCTTGTTTACCAGTTTCAATATTATTCTGAAATTCAGTCAGTGTAGTTTGATTTAACTTTGTTACCTTATTTATCCAATCTATTAATTTCATTGCTTGTCCTCCTTAAGTATCTTTATTTCATTTTGAAGTGACTCTACTTGTTGTGATAATTCTTGTATAGCTTTACAACATAAACTTGTAAATGAATAATTATCTACACCTTTGTTATCTAAACTTGTTACTTCTTTTGAATAGTTATATTTATCACCGATTACAAATCCTATGTGCTTTTTATCTGTATCTTTTTCACATTTTAGATTATATTTATATATATCTATATTTTTTAAAACGTCTACAGCTCCATCTTGCATTTTTTCAAAATTCTTTTTTTGTTCTGCTAATGATGTCTGAGTTAACTTTGGTGTTGTTATTCCTTGTGAGTCAATTCGTGTTCGTGTATCTCTTTTTACTAACTCTAAAGCAGGAAGCTTAGTACCATCATTATATGACTCCATTAATAGTTCAATTCTATTTCCATTGTCATCTTCCATTGAAAAAAGATCACCATTTATAACAAGGCTATTACCATCTCCTGTTCTAAAAAAATTTAACTGACTCGTATATATATTACTAAATATAGCACCAAATAATGATAATGCTACTGAATATGAACTTGCACCATTTCTATGAATTGTTAAGCTTCTAGAAGCTGAATATGGATCTATTTCAAACGTTCCTTTTATTTTATAATATCCACCAGCATATACTGCTCTTGAAACTATAAGTAAGTCAAACGAATTTATTGCCCCTTCTTTATTTATATCGTATTTTTCATAGTCATCAGATGTTGCTTCTATTTCCCCAAGTATAATTTTTTGCACCCTATTAATATCATCTTCTGTAAAAGGTCCAAACTCTGCATTTATTTCTGTTTTAAATTTTGCGGCCTTTCCGTTTATGTCTAACTTGTCCGCATGAATAAGCACTTCTTCAGCACTTTGATTAATTTTTGAAACAATTTCATCTTCTCCAACCTTCTTTTTTACTTCTTGATTTATCGCATCTGCTTTTACATTAATTGCAGCATTCATTTCAGTTGTTTTTGAGTAACTTTCAAGCTTTTTATTTACATTAATATCAACTTGTTCTGCAGTTTGTTCTATTGCACTATTCATTTCAACCTTTGAAGCATAAATATTAGTCATATCATTTTGAATTGCAAATTTAGCTTTTAAACTTGCTGTGTAATTTTTTATTGATAATGTGTTTGTACCATCAAATAATTCAATTGAGAATGCCCCTAAATCCTCTATTGTTTCTTTTGCCTTAATTGTTCCGTCTATATTTATTCGTCGGATTATTTTGGCTTTTCCGTCTTTTAAAACATATTCATCATAAATACCATCTTTTTGTTTTAAAGTCTCTGTAATTCCAAGCTCATATTCCTTTGAATTTCCTTTTGAATCTGTTACTACAATTATGCTATCTCCAATCAAATATAAATCATCACTTAAAACTACATCATCACCAATTTTTAAACTACTAAATACATCATTGTTTCCATAAATATGTAACTCGATTAATTCTCCTGCAACTGCATTTCCTAGTGATATTGTTTTATTTCCTTCAATTGCATTTGTTGTTTCTTCTATATGTGAAACTTTATCACTTATACTCTCTATTGTTTGTTCATGTTTTGTAAGCTTTTCAGTATTTTCTGTTGTTTCTTGAGTTAAATCTTGTATCAATCCTTCATTTTTTTTTGCGAGTCTTTCTACCTTTAAAGTTCTTTTTTCTTCTTTAGTTGTTACCTTATATTCTGTGTTAGATTCTTCAAGCATTTCCGCTTCTGAATCACTTACAATTCCAGTATTGATCGTAATATTAGCCTTTAAGTAATAAGATTTATAAAAATTATCTTCCCTGTCTCCAAGTTCTATACAATCACCAGGTTCTAGCCACAAAACACCCAAATCTGATGCTTCAAAAGCATAATATTCTAATCCTTTTATTTGATTAAACATTTCTTTTATTACTTTTTCACGCTGAAATTCAATAAATTCATTTTCATCAAACCTAATTTCACATCTGCCATTTTGTTCTATACTCTTTTGGTCTGTTTCCTCAATATTGTCTTCTATGTCACCACGTCCGAGTACAAGTGCATTCAGTGGGCCAAACTTTTCTTTTATTACTAAATCGGTTACATATGACTTATCAAGTCTTTCTAGCACTTCATTTGTTACTGATTTTATATATAATTTATTTTCTTTTATAAAAATAGTTGAAAGCGTTAATTGAGCAATTTTATCTAATATATCTCTATATGTTAAATCTTGTTTTGAAAAAAAATCTTCTGAAACCTCTAAATCTGAATTAAAAAAATCTGTGTTGTACAATTCTACATCACAGATTTCTCCAATTCTTTGCGTTAGCTTTCCAAGTCTGCAGGGGTAAGACAAGCCTATTTCCGATTGCTTAAATATCTTCATAAATCTTATCATTCTGTCGTACCCTGTTACTAGCATTTCATTTTTCTTTTTACTATCTTCTATATCTTTTATAAAATAATTTCCTAGATTTACGTATTCATACTTATTTTTAATAAATAAACCATACTTAAAATTAACATCTTTTTCTTTAATATCACCAGCATTTTTTATGCTAATTTCTATTTGTTTCATTATTGTTTTAAATAGTTGTCCATCAAAACTATATCTCAATTCTTTTGCTATTATTTGTCTTCTTGCTCTTAGTTTCCAAACGGGTAAAGCATTAAAAATATGTACTGGCATCATATGTATTTCTTTAACTGTTAATTCACCATCACATATTTCAAGCTTTATATCCTGATTTTTTACTTTCTTTGTTTGTGTTTTAAATTCTGTTGATACGTCTATCATACCAATTGTGGCCTCCTATCTATAGCAGTTAAAACAACTGAAAACTCTCCCCAGTGTCCATGGCCGTCGGGTATGGATTTTATTGCTTGTCCATTATAAAAGTTTTCAGCATACAAATCGCCTTGCTTAAGACTCCCCATATCTTTCTCCAAAGAAAATTGAACATCTTCCAAAAATGGATGCTCTAGCAATTTTTTTATCAAATTAAATTCTTCGTCTGACACTATTCCAAATTTTATTTCTAATGTTGTAAAATATCCTGTGAATGTACCACTAAAATGTCCATCTAAAGCCTCTCTCCCTGTCCCTTCTCCGAATAATGGTTCTGGACCAGGAGTTAGTTCTACTATTCCTGGTACTCGAGTATTATTTACAATTACTTTTGGTTCATACATATTCTAGCCTCCATTTGTTGCAAATTCTTTCTTTTTTCTTATTTTTTCTAACCTTTTGTTCACTTCATAGCCGTCCAAGTATATTTTCGGATCCAAATCTAAAGATTGTAGTATTGAAATTATTATTTTTAACAATTTTACCAGTTCTGCATTATCTCCAAGGCCTCTTTTATTAAGAACGTTTTCCACGGCATCCTCGATTTTTCCGACCGGTGACACTATTTCAGATTGAGTTTTATTGTCACCAACAATTGCAAGAGTTGGTTGGTTTGCTTTAAAATACCCGCCTTCCGCTAATCTTGGTAAATTAAGTTTTCTTATTTTTCCAACATTTACGCCCGGTATTAAGTTTATTACACCAATTGCATTATTTATCAGATTAATAGCCTTGTTTATAGTTCTTTCTATCAGTGATATAACCCCGTTTATTCCTGATTTTACGGCATTTGAAATCGCATCACCTATACTTGTTCCTAATCTACTAAATGTATTTTTTATATTGTCCCAAACATTAGAAAAGAAAGTTCCTATATTAGCAAACATACTTGTTATTTGATTGTATACAACTTGAAAAGCATTTACGATCCACATTTTCATATTACTTATAGTTGTCTTAATTGCATTCCAACTTGATATTAAAAATCTGCTAATATCGTTCCATGTGTTCTCCCAGCAAAGCTTTATTGCACTTAACACTGCTGAAATTTGTGCTTTTACTATGTTTATATAAGTTTCTACGATTCCCTTTATTGTACTCCAGGTTATTTCAAAGAAACCTGTTACAGCTTCCCATATTCCAGTAAATATAGATTTTATTCCATTCCAAGCCTTATTCCAATCTCCTGTAAAAATTCCAACTATAAAATCTATGAGTCCCTTAAGTGTTTGTATTATTCCACCTATTGTATCAACAATAGCACAAAATATATTTGAAATCGTGTTCCATATACTTTCAAAAATAGGAACTAGAACAGGAATTATATTTTGAACAATCCAATCTACAAGAGGTTTAAGCCATTTTTCCCATAATGTCTTTATTGCATCAATAATACTTCCTATTAGACCTGTTACATTATCCACAAATGGTTTTAAGTGAGAATTCCACAAATTATTAAAATTATTTGCAATATTTTGTAAAAAAGGTACTACATAAGTATTATATACGTCTAAAAATTTTCCAAAAGTATCACTTAATCCCACTTTAATGCTTTCCATTAATGGAGATATGTGCTGATCATAAACTTCATTCCACTTATCTCCGACATAAGTAAAAGCTTCTGCCAAAGTTCCAGTTATAGTTTGAATTGGGGTTAGCAAATTACTAAATGTTTCTTTTAATTTATTGGCATTATCTACAATTGGCTGAAACAATAATGCTTTTATATCTTTCGCAAATTTAAAGCATATTTCAGTAATACTCATAAATGGATTTGCAAACATTGCAACAATATTTGCACCTACCTGTTTTGCTTGGTCTCCTTTAAATATATCTGATACTGCTCCTAGTACTTGTCCCAACTTTCCTATTAAAGACATATCTTCACTGGAAATATCAAACATATTACATATATATGCCTTTACTCTATCTGCATATTGCTCTAGATATATGTCTATGCTTCCTACAAAAAATTCTGCAATGTTAGTTCCCACTCGTGCAACTGCACCTGTCATTTGACCTAGCGAATACAAACAAGTATCAACCCATTGTTGTGCTGAATATATTACATCTTTATCGGTCCATATATCAATTATGGCATTTTTTATATTTAATAAATGATCTAATATTCCATCAAAATTTATATTTCCAGTATTAAAACCTTCTTTAAATATATCTATTAATTTACTAGACTTATCTAAGAGACTATCCATTTGCGAATTCGCTTGATTCAAAATTGAATTATCCACTAAAGTAGCATTGCTAAGTCCGCTACTTACCGAGCCCGTACCTGATGAATTATTATCTGAATTATTTGATAACACCTGAGCAGTATCAAAAGATGCTAAGCTTTTTAAGTCTTTCGCAGACTTTTTAGCACTAGCTCCTATCCCACTTACTGCGTCGCTAGCTTTTTGTGCATCAGTTGTTAAATCTTGTACTGAGCTAGAATTATTGTCTCCACCAGCATTCCCAAAGATCATCTCTGTAAATGCTTTAAAAGCATCTGCTAGTACCTGTAATTTTGCTAAAAGGCCATTTATAACCTTTATTACAGGAGTGAATATATTAATTAATCCTTGTCCAATTGTGGCCTTAAATTCGTTAAATCTTAAAGTTAAAACTCTAGTTTGATTGGCCCAACTATCTTGTGTTCTAACAAAATCTCCGCTAGCAACATTAAGTTGTTCTGTAACAAATTTGTATCGTAATGCAACTTTTTCCTGTTCAGACATTTTTGATGTTGTTTTTCCAAAACCATTGGCAAGAGCGTATTGATCTAGCGCAGTCTGTGTCATTACAACACCTAAATCTTTTAATGTTTCTGTTTCACCCGTAAATACTGACTTTATTTTTGTATATGCCTCATCACTTGATAAATTATAAAATGATGCTACATCTCCAGCAAGACCAGTTAAGGTTTTACTCATTTCAAATGCTTCATTTTCTGCAAATCCAAACGACTTTGACATAGCTCCAAACGTTCCCATATATTTTTTTGTTACTGTTTGTCCAAGTCCAAATTGTTCAATAGCATTCTCAGCAAATTTATTAACACTATCACTCATTGTTGCAAATGATACATCTACAACATTTTGTACTTCTGCTAAGTCAGACCCTAAATTAATACACTCTTTTCCAAAATCAAATATTTTTTTGGCTGAAAAAGCTGCCACAGCTACTTTTCCAATTTTCGAAAGCGAATTTGATACTAAGTCACTTGTTGATTTTGATATGTTTGTTATATTTTTTAATTGTTTATTATATTTATTGCTATTCAATAATAGCTCTAAATCAATACTTCCTACATTTGTTGACAATATATCACCTACTTTTTTATAAAAAAAAGCAGGCTATTTGGCTAACTACTCACCCTTGGTGTGTGCTACACTTGCTCTGTCTTTTCGCTCATCTATTTTTACTATCTTCTTACATCTAGGACATTTTATTTCTCCTATACAAAAACTAGCCCTTAGTAAAAGCTGATTACAAGCATCGCATCTAATGTCTTTCATCTTTACCTCCTGCTATACTTATTAATGACTTTTTCATGCCCTCTAATATTTGTTTCATTTCGTCTTCACTAATCTTTCCAGCTTGTTCATTTCTCCACTGTCTTCTAATTTCTTTTTGAGCTGGAGTCATTTGCTTTATAACTTCTTTGTCCGTTTCAGATCTAATCCCTACAATATTTCCAAGCGGAGTATCTTGCATTATTCCTGATATATAAGAACTAAGCTCTCCCCATTTCATATCCTTTATTTCTTTTCTAATTCGTATCTGATATTGTTTTGCGAGTGAGCTCTCAATTAGCCCCCAGTCATTTAATAAGTCATAATATGAATCATTATTTTGAGATGTTTCGAAATCGTTCTTCCATTTCCTCGTAGCTTAATTCATTTGCCTGTGCCATTATTGCTATAACGATTATATTAAGTTTCTTTATGGTTAAATTCTTTTCTTTTATTATTTTGGTTGCTTCTTTTCCCAAAAATAACTTTATAATTTCAAAATAATCATTTAGACTTTTTGCTCCTCTAAACTTTTGTTCTGCTACAAGCATTGTTTCAGCACCGCAATCAACATTAAATTCATGTTCTGCATCTATTTTTATTTTTGATTCCTCGTCAGTATTTAATTTTTGACTAATATCTATTAATGACATACTTATTTACCTCTTTCTAAAAAAAAATTAGAGGACTACTATATAGCCCTCATTTAAACTCCAGTTGCTTGTGTAATTTCTGGTTTTCCATTTGATAACGCTTCAAATTCAAGTGGTCCAACATTAACTGTTTCACCCGCTCCAATATTTGACACACTAAAAACTGATGGTTGTATGTATTTAGTTCCGTCTGGAAATGTCCATTGTAGAATTCCATTTGCATCTGTGCCATTTACAAATGCCAATCCTGCTATATAATCATTTCCAGCATCTCCGACATTTCTTTTTCCAGACACCGTTATTGTGACTGATTTTCCAGTTAATAATCTTTTTGTCCACCCTTCTGCATCGTATGGTTTCCATTCTTGAATTTCATTATCAATAGATATACTGAAATTTTCCATATCAGCTATATTGTGTAAATCTTCTTTACTTTTTCCTACCTGAAATTGATTTTCATAGCATGGAAATACACCTTGTTTTTTACTTGCCATATCTACTTTTCTTCCTTTCTTTCATAATAAAAAGTTGCTTCGATTACCCTCTCATAAATATTAGAATCATCAGTTCCAACATCAACTGGTTCGGGAGTAAGCAACTTTATATAATTAACTTTTGTTTTATTTATGTAAAAATTTCTCATATTAAATAGTCTATTATATAGTTCAATAGATTTACTTTCTGTTTCTCTTGCATTTCTGTTCCAATGCACTAAAATACTTAACGAAGTTTCCATTGTTTTTGTACATTCTAACCCACCTAGTGCGATTTTTGGCAATGAATCTTTTTTTAATTGATATAAACCTATTGACTTTTCCTTTTTACTATCTAATTTTCCTATATAAAAATGGTCGGCAACTATATAACCATCTTTAAACAACCTCTTGACTGGTAAAGTATTTACCTCATTTACAGGCATATTATTAAGCTCTGCAACTGTTATCACATCTAGTTTTATCAACCAGTCTCTTATCTCTGCTAAAGTAAGCATTATAGTCCTGCCCCCTTTTTATATAATTTTGTGAATGTTTTACTACAGAAATCTTTTTTGTAACCAGATATATAATCTTCCCACCATTTTCCTTTGGCATTCTTATGCTCGTTTCTATTAAAATTATATTCCGGATGAAAATATAATCTTCTAGAATATACTTCTGGTGATATCAATTTGTCCTTTCCTTTCTGTGCTTCTGTGTGCTCCGGATAAATATTACTACTTAAATTGCCACTTTTGTATGGCACCACTTGATCAATATTCACTTCTGTATTAAGTGCTGTTGTAGTTTGTTCTAAAGCTATTGTTGCTGCTTTTGATAATTGATTAATTTTTGGAATATTAAGTTTTATTTTTGAATTTACAAATTTGCTCATTGCAAATCAATTCTAGTATAGTTTACTGTTCCATCTGGATTTCTTGCCTTTTCTCCTTGATATATATTTCTTTTTTCTCCAAAAACTTCAACATAGCCACCAGATATTGTTGCTAATTCTGGTGCTATGTCTCCATTAAATAGAACTTGTCCAGCCAACTGAATAAGTTGTTTTTGAGCTGTTAATACTTGTCTGGCTTTATCTTGATAATTGCACTTAGTATTCAGATCTAATACAACTACTTGCTCGCCATCCTCGTTTATATCTTCGCTATATACGACAACTCTTATATCAGTTTTACACTTTGACTCAGGCACTAAACTAGGATATTTCACCAGCGAAAATTTCTACAAGTTAATCCAGTCTGTTCTAATAAACTATACAAATTTTTAGGTATTACAACCTCTCCAATAATCTTAACATTCCAACTTTTTTCAAAATTCATAGTGACACCATTTATGGAATAAGAGCTTAAAAAATTGTCTAATAGTTCTTTATTTAAAAACTTAAATTCAGCCAATCTACAAATAACATCTTTTATTGTATTTTGCTGAAAATCAGTAAGATTATCAAACTCTACATCTCTTATTCGATTAAATGTCAGTGCGTCTATATCATTACTTGCTAGCTTTAAATACTTTTCAACGATATCATCATCTAGCTCGGTTCCATAGTATTGATTTTTATAATATTCTTTATTTGCATAAGGCATTATGAACACCTCATTTCTATTTATTTTCTGTTTTTTCATTCTTTTTGTTAGCTTCTACTATTTTTTCTAATTCTTTTAATTTTTTTGTTAATTCTTCTTTTTCTTTACTTAATTCTTGCACTTGATCTGTTAATTTTTCATTTTCATTTACTTTTTTCATATATTCTGCATATGCTATTAACTTTTTGGGAGAATACTCTATCAATTTATCATTTTCATCATAAATGTCATATCCCTCATTTAAGTATGCTTTTTTTCTTGTTTCGTCGATTGTATAAACTTTATTTTCTTTTTTGGCTTTCATAGTTTTCCTCCTATTCTGCTGCATGTATTATACAGCCCTTTGATAATAAATCATCTATTGCAAAAGTTCCATTGAATCTTCTGTTTTGGTATAAGTATTTATCTGCTGTTCTACTATCACTGCCAGGTTCGTATACATTTATGTATGAATATTTAACTCTTGAAACTTGAGACTCTGGGTCTATTAGTATGTAGTCCATTAATTTTCCAGATGCGTCTTGAGCATATCCATCAGTAAAGTTATATAATGTGTGGAATCTTTCTTTTGGCACTACAATTATTTTTCCTACGTCATCTATTGAATGTACTCTTCTATCAATTCCAAGTCCTTTTGAAGCGTCTAAATACCTTTGTACACCCTCTGCATTTTTCAACAATTTCTTGTAATCTGTTGTACAATACAATATACATCTTGATAATGGTACACCTGAATCTTCCATCTCAGCTAAGTTTTCGTCAAAATCAGCTAAAACATTTGATGGTGTTAGTGGTGTTGTTTTTATTTTTGCATTTATTCTTTTTGCTTCTGTGTATAGTTTTGAAAATGTATAACAATCTAATTCTGGAATTGCTTGTGTTTTTTCAAATCTTGCTTGAACATTTGCAATTGAAACAACACGATTTGTTTCATCAACATCCATTGGATCTATTCCAAATTCGATATCTCTATCGTGATCTAGAGTTTTATCCTCATAATCATTTGAATATGCTCCCGTATTAAATGTCATTGATTGTCTATTATGATCCTTGTATCCTCCTACAGAAAGCTTTGGTATTCTTAAAGTTTTACCATTTATAATATTAATTTCTTTTTGTGAATCGAATAAATCCACTGATTTTAATTCATGACCATATAATTCTAATATTCTAGGCCAAAATATATCTACGTATTTTAAACTCATAAAAAAATCCTCCTATTAACTAAATATTTCTTTTAATCTATCCTGTATGTCTGGAGTTTTGTTATTGTTTTCTCCACCAATCTTTTGAAATCCTGTATTGTCTTGTTGAGAACTTCCTTTTAATTGTGGTAATGCCTCCAGCACAGAATTAAATGCTGTTTTTACAGCTTCTTCTGATATTTTCCCATCCTGACCGACAGCACCTGTTAAATCTGCCATTCTTATTAGGTATGGTATTGTTTTTGGGTCAACCCCAATCTCAAGAGCACACTTATTAGCAACTTCATTTACTTTCATTTGTTGTATTTGTGCTCTTAGTGTCGCATTTTCATTTTGTATTTTTTGTTCATTCAAACTAGCTTGTTGTGCTTTTTGAGCTTTTGTTGTTTTAAAATCTTCTATTGCTGTTTTCATCTCATCTGCACTTAAACCTTGTTGTTGAAAATAGCTCTTTAATATGCTATCTTCTGTTTTGGCATTTCTGCCCTCTACAATTGCTTGTATTTTTTCATAATCAATAGCATTATTGTTTGCTATTTGATTTGCATTGTTTTGCCCAGCAGCGTTTTGGGCATTGTTATTTTCGTTTCCTTCCATAACTTCGCTACCTCCAATAAAAAAAATTACTTTTTATAGTCTTGAATTGACTATGCACAAGCTTTTCAAGTCTTCAGTGATTGGACATTAACGTTGTTTATTATCCTTTTATTATCTTTGCAACTTTTGCATTTATTAACTCTTTAGCCCTGGTATCACTTATTTCCTGTGGTACTTTGTATGTAACTCCAAAATTTGTTGCGATGCGTCCCTTTTTTTTATCAATGTATGTATCTATTATTCTTATCTCATATTGCTTTTCTTCTTTTTTATCTTCCAAGTTTCTTCACCACCTAATTTTCGATAAAATAAAAGAGCCATATTTCTATGACTCCATGTATTATTTAATTTTATTCTTATAAGCTTCTTTAGCTTCATTTAGGCTCATTTCGTTAGCCCCGCCTTTGTAGTCTGGATTTTCTTCTTGTACAGCATCACTCTGCCAGCCACAAATTTCACAAATACCAAATAGTTCATCACTATCAATAGTTAAGTTTCCACAGCATTTACATTCTTTTTTAATCCCCATATTTTTTCACCTGGTCCTTCCAATAATTTATTCCTCTGCTTGGTTTAAAACAAGTTTCTATTATACCATTAGGCTTAGCAACTGCAAATATATTTTCCTTTGTATTATATTTGAAAACATGTCCATCTTTACTTCTAAAACCTACAACATTCTTATTTTCTTTTTTGTTAATAATATCTTTTGCAAATTTCTCATACTCTTTTTCTGTTTTTATTCCTAATTCACTGGCATGCTTTTCAAAGTGGTCATTTAATCTCTTAGGATTAAATCCAACAGCAGTCCAATCTATGTTTGCTAAATTGCTTCTATAAATATCAAATTTAAAATCATTAGGAATCTCTTTCTTGCGGTACAAATTTGTATATTCTTTTATTTGCATATATTCTTCTGAATTATTATACACCATTTTACGGAATTTATCAAATGTCTCAATATTTTTTGAGCCCACGATTTCTTTTAATTGTCTATATTCCTCTATTTCTTTATATGATGTTTCATTATCCTGCTTAAACCTCTTTTTATACTCCTGCCAAGCAACTCTTTTATTATGATATTTTTCAACATTTTCGTCGTCAATGCTTCCTAGCTCAAGCCTTTTATATTTTTCTATATTTCTATCTATATAATTAATTTTTTGTTCCCTATTGTAATTTTGTACTTTTTCTGCAATTTCACTTTTACTAGGTACATCTGACTCAGAATTAACACCTGGAAAATATGTAACAACTGTATCTTTGCAATTAGGATGTAATAAACCTCCTGAAATCGCTGTACTTAATAGAGGATAATCAGACTCATTACTTTCTTTTTCTGAACCGCTACTATAAACATCATCTATAAAAACTTTTCCTTGATATTTACAACAAAATGGACATCCTCCACCACGATTAGGAACTAAAACTGTGTGAATGCCCCATTCGTCTCTTTTACTTCCTTCTCCTTGTATATATGCTCTTCTAGTAGCCGTCTTTATAGCCATTGCCGCATAACTTGCTATGTTGACCCTAGCTCCATTTGAATATTGTATTGAATTTATACCAGCTGCTAAAAAGTCTTTTGTCGCCATGTCAATTGCTTTTTCTGGTGTTCCCGCTCCTGTATTTGCATACACCTGCGCATTAAATATAATTTTTCTATACTGATCATCTGTATATCTTAGTATTGATGAGCTTGCTTTTTTCGTTCCATTTTGTGCTTCCTCTATAAGTGATTTCAGTTTCTGTTGATTTATTCCGAAGAAATTAGAATTATTTTTATTAACTATACCATCAATCCTTTTCTGGGCCTTTTTTCTAATTCTTTTACTTTTAGATGTCTTATAGATATGAATTAATTTATTGATATTTTTATTCTTTCCAGTATAATTGCTATTTCTAATACTTTCGAGTATTGTTGCTTCTTGTGTTGTTTGACCATTCTCAAAAGCTTTTTGTATTACTTCCTTAATGTCTTTATTTGTTGTAGAAAAATATTTCTTAAAAAGTTCTGGATTTTGTTGTCTGAATGCTTTAAGTGATTTCAATTTTTCAGCTTGCCACATCGTCCAGTTAAAACCTTCTTCTTTTTCTTCTTTTATGTGTCTTGACAAATTTCTTTTCATAGATAATATTAGCTCTTCTTCTATTTTCTGAAACGCATTTACTATATCGTATTCAGTGGCCATACTAATCCTCCTCAGATGGTACTATGTTATCAACTAGATTATTTTCAACATCTACATCTTTTAACTCATTACCTCCAACAGACGCTTCTACTAATTCGACAATCCCTTGTTCTGCTTTAAGTCTCGCTACTTCTTGCATTTTCCATTCATTACTTTGACTATCTCCGTATAGTTCTTCTACACTCGCCTCTATTGACATTATTCCGTCCTGTTTTACCTTTCGCAACAGTCTCTACTTGTGCCTCAAAACTTGGGTTCGCATATTCTCCAAATTTAATTGTTACTAATACATCTCTTAATTGTTTTTCTTTCTTTTGTGTATCTATAGCTTTAAATGTAATATTTACCAACTTTGGTAAAGTTTTTTGAATCGCCTTTACTATTTTTCCTCTTGTATATAGTGTTGTTTTTTCTTTCTCTCTTTGTGCTGCTGAATTAGGATCTGTTATTTTCTTTGTATCTATTCCAAGTGTTGATGGACTTATAATTCCTTGTAATACCTGGTCTAGTGCGGTTATATATGTATTCATATATGAATCAGTTGGAATTGCTGGTTGTTCAACATGTATTCTATTCTTGCCATCTTCTTCTGCTTCATCATTTATTTCTATAAACTTATTATCGAAAACATTTACGCCCTTCATAAGAGCCCCTGTCTTTTTGTTTCTAGGAATTAAAGATTGTGGGATATATGTTTTTGGTCTTCCTGCTCTTACAGCTTCCATCCATTGAGACCAGGCCTCATCAAAAGCATCTAATGCTCCTGTTTTTTTATCATAGATTGCGTCTTCTTCTATCTTAAATGGACAAGCAATCATAAAACTTCCATTCTTTATTATATTTCCATCATCATCTACCTCGGCTCCTGCAAATTTGAGATTTTCAAGACCTGTGGTTTCTTTTATCGAGTTTAATGGAACTTCTTTGTTGTTAGAATCTATCAATTTATATATTACATAACCATATCCATAAGTCTCTCTAAGAGTATAGTTTTTTCCATTTTCTTTAATATCTGTTTTGAATATAATTTCGCGTATTCGGCCTCTTTTTTCTACAAATTCAACTCTATCTTTTGGGAAATATTCTATTATTGGATATCGGCTTATAGCAGGATCAAATGAAACTTTAAATGCACCTTTTCCCTTATACAAACCTTGCTTTATTGCATCTTTCAATAACTCGCAAAAGTCATTATCGTTTGCTATTTCTTCCCATTCCGCTTCAATTTCTTTTGTAGATTTTGTAAAATCTATGCCGTTATAGTCATCAATTACAATATCTGTTAAAACATCTACTATCAATGATGGTAGACCTGTGTGGATTTTTCTTAGTTTCAATTCTGCAGATTGTACAGAACCCCAAAATGTATCAGAACTATAAGGCAATTGTGCATATAGCTCTCCAAGTTCGTGCGGATCTCCTCTATACCAAATAATGTTCTTTATAACTCTTGATTCTGCATCAAGTCCTTCTGAAATATGTATTTGTAGTGCTTGTGATCTATCCAATTGTAAAAAGCTTTTCATTTTGTTTCTTATGCCCTCCCTTATGTTATCTATCAGTTTCATGTTTGCCTCCTTTAGTCTTCTGCATCTTTTATTAGGTCCTTTATAATATCCCAATTCCCTATGCGTTTCTTGTATGGAATCCATGCGTATTGACAACCTTGTATGCTATGATCGTTTCCATCTTCTAGATCTCCATCTTCTGTATAACTATACATATCGCATTCTTCCAAATAATCTACGCATGTATCAACAATTAAAAAGTCGCCAGTTTTTAGCCAACTTTGCTTTAATTGAACTCTTGTAACATTTTTAGTTTTCTTCCAAGCAGGTATAAAATTATATATACAACCAATTTCTCTTTTATACTTTCTAGCTTCTTCAATAGTTCCGCTGTCTGCTGAATCTATATAGATATTTAATGCAAATCCCCATTTTATCTTGCATTTTTCTGCAAAAGCAACAATTTTGGGAATTACATCAGATGGTGCAAATGTTATAGTGGCATCCTTATTGTTGTAAGTTTCTTCTTCAAGCAAAATACATTTTCTATCTGCTGTTATTCCTACGAATTCCAGCGTTAACTTATCATGTGTTTTTCTTGAATACGATGTATCAACACCTATGGAGTATGCTATAAAATCATATTGTTTTGCCTCAACTTCATTTATAATGTCCTTAGGTTTAATATCGAATACCAAACCAGTTGCTTTTCCTCTTAGTCCCTGAATCTTGTTTTTATATAATTTCGTTCCTGGTGGTGCTATACTCTTTTTCTTTTCAATGTCTTCTGGTGTCAATCCTGCGTTATCATAGAAAGTAAAAAACCAGTACCTCGCATTTTTTAGTGGTACTGCTTTTAATAACTCTTGCATTATCTCATTTGGTACATCTTTAGCATATTTCTTATATGGCCTAGCTCTATTAATCAGTTCACTATAAATCGGTAGTTTTGGATCATCGGGATTAAGAGTAGCACATAAATAATCATTTCTTGTAAGAATCTCTCTTACAAACTCTATATCAGCTGTATTAATCTCATCTATATATACACACCCATATTGGCCACCTAACGCATTTTCCCATTTATCCTTGGTATCATATCCTAGAACATATATTATTTTACCTTCAAACTTAAGGTGCGGAAATTTATTTTCTTTATCACCATTTCCGTTATATTTAGCACCGGGTTGTAAAGCTAATACTCCATTTTCTGAGTTTATAATATTTTTCTCTGCTGTTCCTGTGGTTCTACTTGCTATTATGTGTTGCTTTTTACTGGATGCTGAAACCATTCGCATAAATTTAATTCCTGCAGCAATTGTTGTTTTTCCGGAGGCTGTCGTTCCTTCTAAAACATCAACATCAACATCTTCTGTTGAGTTACAAAAATCAATATACTTTGGTGATAATATAAACTCTATTTCGTCATTCACGCAATCCCTCACCACCAAGCTGGCTACATATATCTGCAAACTTTTTAGATGGCTCTATTTCGATTTTTGACTTATCAATAAATATTCCTAAGTGTTTTCCAAGCATTTCAAGTGCTCTTGTTTTATCTGCTAGTTTTACTTCTCTTTCTATCCCATCACCATTTTGCGTTGGTATTTCTTTTATTTTTACAGATTGTATTACTGCCAGGTCATCATCTGCAGCATCGCCTCTTACTGTTGCCGTATCAAAATCAATTACATTTGCTGGATTGCAAAAAGCAATTTTGGCTAACTCTCTTACAACCCTATCAGCATTTACTCCTGTTCTCTTAGAACGCTCTGCCATTGCTTTGTCTATTTCACTTCTAACGTTGGGTTTTGCTAAGTTCTCACAACCAATATCTTTTGCTGTTTCTGTGCTATATCCTGCTCTTATTGCTGCCTGTGTTGCGTTTAAATCAACTAGGTATTCTTCAACAAATCTTTTTTGCTTATTAGTCAACTTTGCCATTTGTATCACCAACTTTCTTTTTTATCTGTCTTTAAAATATATTATCAAATCAAACGATAAGATAAGTAGACCATTAACACGGCTTTTATCTAATTTTTCGTTTCTGGTATCAACCATTACTTTCTTACCATCTTTGTGAATTTCTTGAATTAATTCACCAAGTGGATCTGTTGACAATTTGTTTATTTTATATCCTTGAGAATCTAAAAAATTTATTACTTCATTGTTTATTTTTTCTGTTCTTCTTCGGTCCAATTCTCTTAAACTTTTTATATTTTTTATTTTAATTCTCATATATCTTTCCTCATTTCATAAAATTTTTTGGATGCGCAGTGTCAGAATCGAACTGACTTTATTGTAGCTTATGAGACTACTAAGATTCCTTACCTACCACTCGCAATAAAAAAAGAGCCTATCTCATTGATAAACTCATTCAGAATATTTTGTGAAGATTTGTTCTATTTTTAATAAAAAGA